>Ga0137398_10000151_pt1 | contig 20831 bp, 17 predicted proteins | sample czorhiz216metaG_FD_106659 | JGI IMG/M metagenome (GOLD analysis project Ga0137398, IMG submission 106659) | Vadose zone soil microbial communities from Angelo Coast Range Reserve, California, USA - czorhiz2.16 metaG | ecosystem: Environmental > Terrestrial > Soil > Vadose zone | place: USA...
AAGGCGCCAGTAGTCGGGCCGGATGGCTCGACGGGTTTTGGCGACGTTCCTCGCAATTGCTTTATTGGGCCACATCAGGCGAACATGGACTTGTCTATTGGCAAGACTTTTCGCATCGCCGAAACCCAAAGCGTTCTGTTCCGCGCCGAGTTTCTCAACGTGGCCAACCATCCTTCGTTCGCCAATCCGCCAGCCACGGACGTCGAAAACCCAAGTTCGCTGGCGAAGATCAACTCGACGATTGGTAATCCGCGCTTCATCCAGTTCTCTTTGAAGTATTCGTTCTGAGGTATCCCGAATCGAGACTGTCGATCCGAGGAGTACGCGTTGAGCACGCCAGGAGACTTACTATAGTCCTGGACCCTGAGCGGCATGTAACTTTACCCCAGGGAGTCCGTAACCCGGGATCGATCGGTTCTGGCAGCGGCCAAATCGACGGACAACTCGTGCTAGGTCCCGGATAACCGGACATCTCTACTTTGCACAAACCGGACGCAAGAGGCGTGACCTTGCCGTCTTGTGCGCCGAAAACTCAGGCAGTACTGAGCGCTTTCTCCATCCATGGCGAGCTTTCCTATATCCGCTTCGATTCCCGCACTGTTCGAGAGATCCGTTTAATCGCCTGTGATCTGCGGGATAAAGACTTACCGTGGATCTCACACAAGGTTGCGAAGGAGCAAGGGCTGCTGGACGAAACAGGTGCTCCGATGAAAGTGCAGCAGGAACTCATGCGTCACGCCGATATCCGCACCACGATGAACGTCTACGGAAAAGCCATGGATGCCAGCAAACGCGAAGCGCACGGCAAGGTCGTTCGCCTCGTACTGGCTTCGAAAGTGGCTTAGTGTCCCGCGGAGTTCGCGGTAAGTAACTGAAAAGAACAAAGTTGGTGGAGCCGATGGGATTCGAACCCACGACCTCCTCGATGCCATCGAGGCGCGCTCCCAACTGCGCCACGGCCCCACCGAAGTAATTTAATGCTAACACCACCCTTTGGCGTCGTCCACCTCCCGAAGATCGTATCCAGTGATGACCAATCGATCGTCTCTGCCAGAAGCACGCTCTGGCGCAACGTGCCTGGCGCAACGGTGGCAGTCAGCGGCGGATTCTGTACAATGACACGCTTATGGCTAAACTCACGTTTCTCGGTGCCGCAGGAACGGTAACTGGATCAAAATATGTAGTGGAGGCAGCGGGAAAACGCCTACTCGTCGATTGCGGCATTTTTCAAGGCTCCGACGAGCTAAGCGACCGCAACTATCAGCCACTCGCGGTCGATCCCAAAACCTTTGATTACGCCCTGCTCACGCACGCGCATTTGGACCACACCGGTTTGCTCCCGCGCATCGTGAAATCTGGATACCGTGGCCCCATTTATGCAAATCCAGCGACGATCGAGCTGACCGCCCTGCTGCTGAAAGATTCCGCTCACTTGCAGGAAGAAGACGCATTGCGCGCGCTGAAGCACAAAGATAATCGACATTCCGATGCCGAGCCCCTATACACCACCGAAGACGTCGATCCCGTTCTACAACGTCTGAAGCCCATGCCCAGAAGCGGCCCCTTCGACATTAGCCCCGAGTTCCACGTGGTTTCCTACGACGCCGGGCATATCCTGGGCTCCTCGAGCCTGGAAGTCACGATCACCGAAAACGCGAACAAAACGATAGTAGTGTTTTCCGGCGATATTGGACGTTACGAACAGCCGATTTTGAACGATCCCATCACGCCGCCATCGAAAGCCGATGTGCTGTTATGCGAATCCACCTACGGGGATCGCGATCACCAGGCCGGCGACGCCGCTGAGCTGCTCGCCGCAATCGTGAATCGGGTGGCCAAGCGCGGCGGCTCTATTGTCATTCCCGCGTTTGCCATCGGCCGCACGCAGACGTTCATGTACTACCTGCGGCAACTTGAAGATCAGCAGAGAATCCCCAAATTGCCGGTGTATGTTGACAGCCCTATGGCTCTGAGCGCTACCGATCTGTACCTGAAGCACAAGGAAGATCACGATCTGGAATACACACGTGAGGACAACGATGGCAAAGGCGATCCGCTTGATGTGCATCAATTCCATCTGACACGCACCGCGGAAGAATCGAAGCAGATCAACAATGTGAAGACGCCGTGCATCATTGTTTCCGCGAGCGGCATGGTGACCGGCGGACGCGTGATGCATCACCTGGCGCAACGACTTCCGGATTCGCGCAATGCGGTGATCCTGGCGGGATTCCAAGCGCAAGGCACGCGAGGCCGCGCGCTGCAAGAAGGCGCAAAGACATTGCGGCTATACGGCCAGGAAGTCCCCGTGAATGCCGAGATCGTCGAACTGGGGCAATTTTCCGCGCACGCCGGGAAAAGTGAATTGTTGCGCTGGCTCACTGGTTTTCCGGCGCCACCAAAGCAGACCTACCTGGTCCACGGCGAGCCGGCGGCGGCACAAGCGCTAAAGACCTCCATCGAGCAACAGCTCAAGTGGAATGTTTCCGTGGCGAGATACCTCGATACCGTCAACCTGTCCTGACATCAAGCGCCCGTCTGTGAGCAAGGGCGGCGGACCAGCGTATTTGTGGGCTCGGAGGGCTCCGGGGATGCCCCAAATTCCCGCAAAAAATCTTCGCAGGGTCAGGAAACTAATTCCTTCCTGACCTCGTCTATACAGGCAAGACCACTCGCGGGGTAGGGGGCTAACCACCACAGGGCAACCGACCGTCAGTTCCCTACCCCAAAACCAAAACCTATCTCTGCAGTAAGTCGCGCTTTCCCAATAAGTTATATTCCGGTCTTTGCCGGTATATAAGAGTCATTCCCTCGACCACCCATCTTTTCCTCATAAGCTACGATCTTCGGCCATCGGTACGACCGCGCACGCCTGCCAGGGAGCGTCAAATGAGTGAATCGAGGACTGCGCGAATGCGGTGGGTGGTCTTGCCGCTTTTGCGGTGTACTGGTTAAGGCCGGGGCACCGGCCAGCGCGCCAGCCTAAAGCCCGGGAGTAACGTTTTGGGCTGACCGGGCAACTAAAGAACCAGACGCCAATGAAAATCCCTCAGAACGCCAAGCCGCTGATTCTCACCGCGGCATTCCTAACCCTGGCTGCTTCCCTCTGCTTCGCGCCTGCCAACTCTGCGCAAGAAGACTCCGCCTTCCAGCGGGAGCTTACCGCCTGGCGCGAGCAACACGCCGCGGAGCTCCAAAAGCCGGACGGCTGGCTGGCCCTGTCCGCGCTCGAGTGGCTCGACTCCGGCGACAATTCCTTCGGCTCCGCCGCCGACAACAAAATCCACATGCCCGCTAGCGCTCCTGCACATCTTGGCGTGCTACATCTTGAAGGCGACAAGGTAACGCTAAACCCGCCGGCAAGCGGTTTCCCCGAAGGCTTTCTCGTCGACGCCAAGCCGGCGCAGCCCCAGATTCTGCATGTCGATCCCGATCACGACAAAAATGATCCGCGTATGACCACCGGCGCGCTGAATTTCTACGTCATCAAGCGCGGTGAACGCTTCGCTTTGCGGGTTAAGGACGCCAAGTCCGCCGCCCGGACCGGCTTTCACGGTTTGAAGTGGTATCCGCCCAACGCGCATTACCGCGTCAAGGCGCAGTGGATTCCCTACTCGCCGCCAAAGACCTTCACGATAACCACATTGATTGGCACCAGCTATCCCGCACAGATCCCCGGCTCTGCGGAATTCACGCTCGACGGCAAGACGTACCGCTTGGATCCCATTCTCGAAGATCCCGCCGTCGACAAACTGTTCTTTGTCCTGCGCGACAGCACCAGCACCACGAGAACCTACGGAGCGTGCCGCTTCCTATACACTGGCTTCCCCGATCATGGCGTGAACAAGGCCGGCGATCTCTTCCTCGATTTCAACCATCTCGAAAATCCCCCTTGTGCCTATACGCCCTTCGCTACCTGCCCGCTCCCTCCAAAACAAAACCGTCTCTCCATTCCACTACCTGTGGGCGAGCAGCGCTACCATGAGTAATCTGCCTACGCCTTTCACAGCGAATGTCGTCTTCGTGATCCCTGTGCCCTCGGTGGTAGAGCTCTCTTCCCCGGTCGAAGCTCTGGAAATCCGCAGCATTGTGTCGGACAATAAACTTGGCGTGCCAAGCGGTGCGCCAGATATGGGCGCAGCCGATCTCTATTCCGCCGACAACGGCGGACCCCAGAATCCCGCGCGGCAGAAACTCGTGGCTCTCCGCGTCACGCTGCTGCGCTTGCACAAAACGCTCCTTGAAATGGAGCGGCGCGACTACGAGCGCGTAAATGGCCACGTCTCGACGGGCGAGCTCTTTCGCCTGGTGATTGATCACGAGCAGTTCGCGTGGCTGCACAATCTCTCTGAATTCGTGGTGCGCCTGGACGAAACGTTGGCCGCCGAAGAACCCGTGGCCCCGCAAGACACCCATGGAGCTATCATTCTCGCGCGCAAGATGTTTGCGCCCTCGCAATCGGGCGACGCCTTCCAGAAACGTTATTTCGACGCCATCCAGCGGGATCCCACCGTAGTTATGGAACATGCCGAATTAGCCAAATTGTTCGCCAATGAACCGTCGGATACCGGTACGATGTAATCGAGCGGCTACCAAGATGAACCTCACGCCTCCAATCCTTCGGCGAACTCTTCCCTGCTTCATTTTGTTTTTATCTTTAATGGCCGGCGTCACAGCTGGCCCGGGGTTCTCCCGCCAGCAGCCGAGCACACCTGTAGCACCACAACGGACGCCGCCTAAACAGCGCCTGTCTCCCAAAGACCGCGAAGAAGTCTTCGAAAAAGTCTGGAAAGAAATTCGCGACCACTATTACGACTCCAAGTTCAATGGCGTCGATTGGAACGAGGTGCAGCTGCGCTATCGCCCCCTGGTGGACACGGTTAAGAACGATCAGGAGTTCTACGTCCTGCTCAGCCAGATGACCAGCGAGCTGCGCGACGCGCATACCCGCTTTAGTTCTCCGGAACAATGGCGGAGTTTCCAGCGGCAGCAAGGCATCACCGTAGGCTTCAGCGTCGATGACCTGGACGGAAAAACCGTGGTGACCAACGTTATCCCGCAATCCAATGCCGCTCGCGCGGGAATCGAGCCCGGCATGGTGGTGCTCACCGTCGACGGAACGCCGGTGGCCGATCGCATCGCCGAAATCGAAAAAAAGCGCCTGCCCTCCTCCTCTGAGCGCGCCACCCGCTGGTTCATTTACAACCGCGTCTTTAGCGGCCCTCCGGATACGCAGGTCAAGATCGGTCTGCAGCGTGCCAAGGACTCAATTTTCGAAGTCACCATCACGCGCCAGCTCCATTCCGCCGCACCCGAAGTCATTACCCATGTATTGCCCTCCGGCAATGTCTATATCCGCTTTGACGGTTTCCAGCATCCCATCACCAAAGAGTTCAAGCAGGCGCTGCAAAAATTCCGTGATGCCCCCGGGCTCATCGTGGATTTGCGTCGAAACGGCGGCGGCGACCTGGCGGTCCTGCTGCCCATTGCCGGCTACTTCTTCGGCAAGAAAACTCTTTTCGCCAAGGATTCCACGCGGACCGGTAAGCCGCTTTCTTCCTACGTCGGACTCTTCAAGCTCCCCCTGCAACTCTATGTCGGCAAGTCTGGCGATCAGATTTATTCCGGCCCCGTCGCTGTTCTCGTTGATGCCCATTCTGCAAGTTCCTCGGAAGTCTTCGCGGCCGGCATGCAAGACACACAGCGCGCCAAGATTTTCGGGAGCCAATCCTGCGGCTGCGTGTTGGGCATCGCCAGACCGCGCATCATGAAGGGTGGCGGCGTTCTGGAGATGAGCGAAGTGCTCTGGTTTTCGCCGAAGGGCCGCAAGCTCGAGGGCACGGGTATTATTCCCGATCAGGTGGTCGTCCCGACCATGTTCGACCTGCAACGCGGCCGCGACGCCGTCCTCGCCGAAGCCGACAAGACTCTCGTGAAAACGTCGGTGCTGGAATCGAAGAAAACCGAGAACCGCGAAACCAAACGCTCCGAACCCGAATGAGGCGCGTCCGCGCAGCGAAAGCTACATGGGAAATCTCGTGAAGCGTACGCTGCTTTTGGCCGTTGCGCTGGCGGCTCTCGCATACGCCGGCGATTATGCGCTGCTTCGGTTGCGCATGGTATTCCCCCGATGGGGAGCGGCGTTCGATTCCGTGGAGATGGAAAGGCTGTACGCGATAGCTCTAAAGAATGGCAAAACCGAATATGAACTCGATGCGCAGCGGCCGGAAGTCACGCTTCCCTGCGTACGCGCACTGTTTCCCCACCTCGGATACAGCCCGTGCTGGTATCTGCGGCGAAACAGTGAGAAGCCGATTCCCATGATTATTCTCGTTCCCATGCGCGGATAGAACAACCTCGAGAGCGTCCCTTTCGCCGTGGATTAGACGCAGACGTAGGCGCCAACTCAATCGAAGTCCCGCGCACCTGCTTCCGACTCTTCTTCCGCCGCCGCCCAATTTGGAGCTTGGCGGGCGCGCATCCAAGTCCTAGCATCCACGCAATGCTTACCCCTCCAGCCGCTGGTCTTACTCCGCACGAGCGCCTGCTCGCCTGGCTAGAGTCGCGCGAGAACGAGATGGCCGGCCTCCTGGCAGAACTGGTCGCCGTTCCCACGGAAAATCCACCGGGCCGGAAATATCGGACCTGCGCAGACCTGCTCGAAAAACGGTTGCATCAAGCCGGCATGACATGCGAGCGCTACGAGTTTTCTTTGCCGGCGAGCGAGGCATCCTCCAAACCCCGCAATAATGATGCTGCGGAAGAAAATCCCGTGAGCCTACTCGCCACGTATGGCCGCGGAGTCCGCGCGCTCCATTTTCATGGTCACTACGACGTGGTTCCCGCGCAGTCTCCCGCACAATTCCAACCCCTCCAGAAAGAGCACTCTCTTTTTGGCCGCGGGTCTTGCGACATGAAAGGCGGCATTGTCGCAATGCTTTATGCCATTCGCGCGCTCAAAGAGTGTGGCGTGCCGATAGATGGAAAAATCGCAGTTACGCTGGTTCCTGACGAAGAGACCGGCGGCGCTCGGGGCTCCGCTTGGCTCAGGGATCAAGGAGTGCTGGGACAAAATGGAATCGGCATGCTGCTCCCGGAGCCCACCAGCGGCGTGATCTGGAATTCCAATCGCGGCGCAGTTTCTCTGCGCATCAAAGTCCTGGGGAAGTCCGCGCACGTCGGCTTGCAGCATCAGGGCCAGAACGCCTTTGAACGCATGCTTCGCGTCGTCGAGCAGCTGCAAAAGCTCAAGGCCGAGGTCGAACAGCGCCGCACCGCGTGCACGATCGGCGCCGAGCAATCCCGCCAATCCATCCTGATGCTTGGCGGACAAAGCGGCGGCGGCGCAAATTTCAATGTCGTCCCCGAACAATGCTGGTTCACCCTGGACCGCCGCATCAATCCTGAAGAAAACCTGCCAGAAGAGAAGGCCCAGGTTCTGGAGGTGCTCGAGCGATGCAAACGCTCGGGAATTCCTCTCGAATGGGAAGTTCTGCAGGAAGGTAATTCCTCGCATTGTCAGGAAAACGAGAGACTTGGCGTGGCGTTGCAGCAAAGCATAGAAACGGTGACCGGCCGGGCACCGAGATTTGAGATGTGTCCCGGTCTGCTCGAGATTCGCTTCTATGCCGCGCGGAATGTTCCCGCCTACGCGTATGGCCCGGGCTTGCTGTCGGTCGCCCACGGACCCAATGAGTACGTCGACCTGCGAAAAGTGCGCGACTGCGCTGCAATCTACGCGCTCACCGCGACGAAAATGTTGAATTCGTGAGTCCTCTCCTGCGCGCCCAACGCTACGGCAGTCCGAACGTAAACAAGGCCGAGCCCGCCGCTACGGCCACATATTCTTTGCCATCCACGGCAAACGCCATGGGCGACGAGTACACCGAAGCGCCCGCTTGAAAATGCCACAACGCTTTTCCGGAAACCGCATCGAGCGCGATGACATTTCCTTCCGCATCGCCGGTAAACACCAGCCCGCCTGCCGTCGACAACACTCCGGACCACGTCGGCGACGGATGTTTCCATTCCCACTTGATTTTTCCGGTGGCGGGGTCGATTGCCCGCAGCGCGCCCCAGAACGGCGCCATATCGTCATTCGGGAAGTACGCGCTGCCATAGTAGGCGTGACCCGCTTCGTAGGGCTGCGCCGCGGTGCTGAAAATGTCGCACTGCTCGCGCGCTGTAACATAAAACAATCCGGTCTGCGGATCGTAGGTCGGCGACATCCAGTTCGTCGCGCCTGCCGCGCCCGGGCACACCCTGGTCCCGTCGGTCGTCGGTGTGGACTCCTTATTCGCTGCCGGCCGGCCCTCCGCGTCCTTGCTGCTGCTCCAGGTAACCTTCGCATACGCATTTGATGTCAGCAGTTTTCCCGTTCCGCGATCGAGCACGTAAAGGAATCCATTGCGATTCGCCTGCACCATAAGGTGCTTTCCGTCGCGATCGATCAGCACCGGGACCTGCGTGGCGTCATAATCGTGCTCGTCGTGTTTGGTAAACTGAAAATACCATTTCAGTCTTCCGCTTTCCGGATCGAGCGCCAGCACTGAATTGCTGTAAAGATTGTCGCCCGCGCGCCCTTCGCCGCGATTTGAAGGCGAAGGATTCCCGGTAGTCCAAAACGTGGTGTTCGTCGCCGGATCGTACGATCCGGTGATCCACGCGGGGGCCCCGCCAATTTTCCACGAATCGCCTTCCCAACTTTCGTGGCCCGGCTCGCCCGGTCCGGGTATCGTAAAGAAGCGCCATTTCCGCTCGCCGGTATTCGCGTCATACGCATCGATGAACCCGCGAATTCCGTACTCTCCTCCGCTGACTCCCACGAGTACAAAATTCTTTATCGCCAGCGGCGCCAGCGTGATGCTATAGCCTTTGGTGTAATCGAACGCGTTCACGTCCCACACCACATTCCCGGTCTTGGCATCGAGCGCGATCACGTGGGAATCCAGCGTGCCCATGAACACTTTGTCGCCCATCATGGCCAGGCCGCGATTCACCCGGCCGCAGCAGGGCCGCACGTCCGCGGGCAGCGCGCGCTGATACTGCCAGATCGGCCGGCCGGTGCGCGCATCCAGTGCGAACGCTCGGTCATCTTGTCCGGTCCCGTACAGCACCCCATCCACGACCAGCGGTGTGGTCTCAAATTTTCCTCCGGCCATCGTCTGATACGCCCACTTGGGCACCAGCGAATGCGCATTGGAAGTATTGACCTGCTCGAGCGCGCTGAATCTCCGGCCCGCGTAGTCGCCAGAATAGGTAAGCCAATTTTGCGGTTCTTTGGCCGGGTCAAGCAGCCGCTCGGGAGTCACCTGCGCTCCCGCCGAGCCGCACAGCAAACCGCACAGCACCACCGTCGTCGTACAAATCGTATGCTTCATGGCCAGCCTCACACGAATACTTTTCCGAACAACATCTCCAGGTAAGCGCAAGCACTGCTGCGCCCATCTCGGCAACAACGTAAAGGGTAACGGCTGGACTCCGTCCACCAACACGGTATCGGCCTTCGCCGCTTTACATCTCGCTTCTTTCATGTCCTGGTATTCCTCTTAGTCATACCAACGCTGGCCTGCTCCATATTCGGAAATTCCATCATCCCCACTCGCGCTGGCTGGGAGTACTCTTCCACGATTTCGAATTTGCCCCCGCGGACAATGTCGCGGCCGCCATACTCCCTCAGCGTGCCGGGAACGCGCTCGAGGTATTCGCGCATTCCCGCAGGGTTATGAACATCACTATCGACGATAGCGTAAGCCGGCATTTTTTCCTCCACGCTCCGGGCCCGCAACTCACTTGCCGCTGCTCACGCTCAGCAAATAGGCCACGATATCCTGCAGATCTTTTTCCGGCAGCATTTTCTCGTCGTATTTCGGCATCAACGATTCGCGGCTCTTCTCGTACGATTTCAGCCTGTCTTTCTCGAAAAAATGAAGCTGCTCGCGCGTGTCCAGCATCTGTAGGGTGAAATTGTCCTCGTTCAACACGATACCCTGAAATTTCTGTCCGCCGGCGTCCACCACCGTCACCGTTTCGTATTCCTGCGAAAATTCCTTCATGGCCTCGGAAATTCCTTGCGCCAGCCGTTTGCTCGGATTGCGCACCGAATCCACGATGTAACCGACCGATCGCCCGGAACCGGCGGAAGTCAGATCCGGGCCGAGCCGACCGCCTTTCCCCTGAATCATGTGGCAAGTCGCGCAAGCGGCGGGGCCCTGGAACAGTTCCCTTCCACGTTCCGCGTTCCCCGCGGTCTGCCCTTCACTGTTGACCTGCACGCTGCGAATGTACGCAATCACCTGCCAAATCTCTTGCTCGGTCATTCCCACGCCTTGCTGTGTCGCACCGTTTGGTGGCATGGCCGTCCCGGGAACTCCTTCATTGATCGTTCGAAACAAATCCGCGTCCGAATTCCCGTGCTTTTTGTGCGCGCGCGTCAGGTCCGGCCCGCGCCCTCCGCCTCGCCCGCCCAACCCATGGCAAAATGCGCAATTCGAGCGAAATTCAAACTCTCCGAGCTTCGCCGCTTTCGGATCATTCGCAAAAGGATTCTTGTCCTGCGCTCGAATGTCCGCGGCCACACCAAAGACGCCCAACAGTGTTAAAGAGCGCACGACGATGAAACCGCATCGCCACAGACGTCGTGAATTCCAAGACGCGCCTCCGTAAACAGGTGTCATCGCGAAACTCCTTCAGCTAAACGCGGGAAATTTGCCCGCACTATACCACTGGCCCACCCAAGTCACGAACTGCCGAAACCGCCGGCGCCGCGATCAGCCAAACGTGGCGGCTATTGGACGCCGAGAAGCTTCTCGAATTGGGGTTCCGTCAGAACCGGAACGCCCAGAGATTTGGCCTTGTCATATTTCGATCCCGGCTCCGTGCCCACGACCACGTAATCGGTTTTCTTGCTTACCGAACCCGAGACTTTGCCGCCGTGCTCGATGACCAACTTCCCGGCATCCTCGCGCGAGCGATTGACCAGCCCGCCGGTGAACACGAACGACTTGCCGGCCAGCTTCTGACTCTTGATTGCGCGTCTTTCCGCGGTCGGCCGCACCCCGGCCTTTTCCAGCCTGCGAATGATTTGCCGATTGGCCGGCTCGGAGAAAAACTCCGCAATGGCGGCTGCCACTTTGGGCCCGACTTCGCCAACTTCAAATAGCTGCTCTTCTCTAGCCGCAGCCAGTTCATCAAGCGATGAAAAACGATCGGCAAGAAGCTCGGCAGTGCGCTCCCCGACCATGCGCATGCCCAGTGCATAGATCAGCCGGGCCAGCGAATTCTTCTTACTCGCCGCGATTTCGTCGAGAAGGTTTTGCGCCGATTTCTCGCCCATGCGATCCAGTTCCGCCACGCTACCAAGCCGCAGGGCGTACAAATCTGCGAAATCCTTCACCATGCCTTGGTCCACAAGCTGGTCCACAATTTTGTCGCCCAAGCCGTCGATATTCATCGCGTGCCGGCTCGCAAAATGAAGCAGCGACTCCTTGCGCTTTGCCGGGCAAGCCGCATTCACGCAGCGATACGCCACTTCTTCTTCCGCTCGATGGATGGCACTGCCGCATTCCGGGCAATTCTTCGGCATGCGAAACAGCCGGCGGTTCACGCCTTCTTTAGTGACCTTCAAGACATGCGGGATCACCTCTCCGGCACGTTCAATCAGCACCGTGTCGCCGATCTGCACGCCCAGCCGTTCGATCTCGTCCATGTTGTGCAGTGTCGAGCGGCTGACCGTGACGCCCCCCACCTGCACCGGTTCCAGCACCGCGACCGGCGTCAGCGTGCCGGTGCGCCCCACTTGCACACGAATGTCGTTGACCACCGTAGTCTCTTGCCGCGCCGGGTATTTGTACGCGATGGCCCAGCGCGGCGCCTTCGCCGTATAGCCCAGTTCGCGTTGTATCCCCAGCGAATTCACCTTGATCACCACTCCGTCGATTTCGTAAGGAAGCTCCTCGCGCTTCGGTTCCCACGCGTCGCAATACTTGAAAACTTCCTCGATGCCGTCAGAAAGCTTCCAATCTTCGGAAGCCCGGAATCGTAGTTGCTTGAGGGCCTCTAGTGATTCGGAATGCTTCGCGAAAGGAACTTGGCCATCCACCAGCAGGTAGTAGGCGAAGAATTCCAGCCGGCGTCGGGCGGTGATCGAGGGATCGAGCACGCGCACCGAACCCGCAGCGGCATTGCGCGGGTTCACAAAAATCTTTCCACCGCTTTCTTCCTGCTGGCGATTCATGGCTTCAAACGCCTTGCGAGTCATCAATACTTCCCCGCGCACCTCAAAACTCGGCGGCAGCTTCAACTTCTTCAAAGCCGCCGGATCGACGCGCAACGGAATCGAGCGGATGGTCTTCACGTTGGGTGTGACGTCTTCCCCGGTGCGCCCATCGCCGCGCGTGAGAGCCCGCGCCAGCCCTCCGTTCGCGTATTGCAGCGAAACGCTCAAACCGTCGAATTTGTGTTCCGCGATGTACTCGATCTTCTCGCGCCCGCTGCCCTGCCGCACGCGCCGATCGAAATCGCGCAACGCGTCATAGGAAAAAGCGTTGTCGAGACTCAGCATCGGCCGCCGGTGCTGCACGGTCTGGAATCCTTCGCGCGGCGTTCCCCCGACGCGCACCGTAGGCGAATCCGGAGTGATGAGCGCGGGATGCGCCGCCTCGAGCTCCTCAAGCCGCTTCATCAGCCGGTCGTAGGCCGCGTCTGAAATCTCCGGCTGGTCCTGCACGTAGTAGAGATATTCGTGGTGCCGCAGTTTGTCGCGCAGTTGTTCGATTTCGTGCTTGGCGGGCACCGCTTTGGCCATGGAACCCCCGGAAGAACGTTCGCTCGAATCCGCATCATATTATATAGAATGGAGTTTTTGCGGCGCACTTAGCTCCGCGCAGGACGGTCGATGCTGGAACATCTTCGCAATGCACTGCTGATTCACAACCCCAACGCCGGGAATGGCGGCAGCGCCCGACGCCATTTGCTCGATCAGGCCCGCAAAATTCTCTCTCGCGGCGGCATCGAGGCCGAACTCCAGGAAACCACCGCGCCCGGCGATGCAACCGTGATGGCCGAGCGCGCCTCAGCGGAAGGCCGGCAACTGGTGATCGCCTGCGGCGGCGATGGAACGTTGAACGAAGTCATCAACGGCCTGGCGGCGCAAAAGAACGGCCACCGCGTGCCCATGGCGTTGCTCCCCGGCGGAACCGCCAACGTTCTCGCCAAAGAATTGGGTCTGCCTTGGGATATCCCGGGCGCTGCGGAAAGACTTATGCACGGAGAAATCAAGGAAATCGCGCTCGGCCTGGCCACCCCGATCGAGGAGCCCGCCAGGAAACGCTACTTCCTCAGCGTCGCGGGCGCTGGCCCCGACGGCATGATCGTCTACTCCATCGACCTCGATCTGAAAGCGCGCTTGGGCATTCTTGCCTATTGGTGGCAGGGCGCCCGCGAAGTCTTCCGCTACACATTCCCGCACTTCCGCATCGTCACAGGCGAAACAGAACTCGATGTCTCACTGGTAGTTGTGGGCAGAACCAAACATTACGGTGGACCCTTCCGCATCACCGACGAAGCCGACTTGTACGCCGACGAATTCGAAATCATGGGTCTGACCACGCAAAGCGGCTTTCGCTATCTGAGCTATTTGCCTACCCTGTGGCTCGGCAAGCTCCGCGGCAGGGAAGGCGTGCATTATTGGAAAGCCAGCAACATCGTCTGCGAGCCCCTCGGCTCCCATCCCGTTTACGCTCAGGTGGATGGCGAACCCCTCGCGCGCCTCCCCGTGGAGTTCAAAATTGTTCCGCGCGCGCTGCGGCTCTTAGTCCCGAAGAACCCGCCCGCGCCAGACCCCCGAAGCTAAGATGGACCCGCTTACGCATGGACTGGCTTCTTATGCGCTAACCCGCGCCATTTTTCCGCGCGCCGGGGGGGCCACGCTCGCTGGCGCGCTCCTCGCCGGCACGGCCGCCGACCTCGACCGCCTCAGCGCCTACGTCGGGCCATCCGCCTTCCTGGCCTGGCATCGCACCTTCACCCACTCCGTCGCCATCGCGATCCTTCTCGCCGTGCTGCTAGCCACGACCCTGGTGCTAATCGGCAAGCAGAAAAACGACCCAATCAAAACGATCCTTCCGCTCTTTTTGACAGCGTCCCTGCTACATCTGGCCATGGATCTCTCCCAAAACGAGACCGTTCAACTCCTATGGCCCTTTCGCCCGCAAAGATATTCTCTGGACTCCGTCGCTCATCTCGACCTCTGGATCCTGCTGATGATCCTCGCCGGCACGCTGCTTCCGCTCCTGTTGGGTTTGGTCACCGAAGAGATCGGCGCAAAATCCAAAGCCCCGCGCGGGCGAATCGGCGCAGCGCTGGCCTTGCTGGCCGTTGGCGTTTACATCGGCGGGCGCTTGGTATTGCGCGGAAACGCTGTGGCCCTGCTCGATGCGCGGAGCTATCGTGGAGAGCTCCCGCGAAAGGTCGCGGCCTTCGCGGAGCCCGACACACCGTTTCACTGGCACGGCATCGTCGAAACCGAGCGCGCCCTGCACCATTTCGACCTCCATCTCATGCGTGCCTCTGCTTTTAATGCGGATTCATCCGTCGTCTCCTACAAGCCGGATGCGTCTCGACCTCTTGAGGCCGCGCGAAACACCGAAGCGGCCCGCCGCTTCCTAGAAGCCGCCAGGTTTCCGAAAGCCAGTGTGGAGAGATCCGACACTGGCTTTCGCATCGAACTTCGCGATTTCTTGCAGCAACGAGACGCACGTTCCGAAAAACAGATCATCGCCGTAATCGAAACGGATCCTAACGCCAGGGTCCTCAGCCAAGAGCTCGCCTGGGACTCGTCCATAAATAAATAGTGGGAGGAAGTTGATGCGGACGGAATCGCCCAAATCACTTGGGCGTCGAGCTTACTTCTTCTCTGGCCCTCAGAATCAAACGAGACGCTGCATAGCTCGCGGCCACCAGCGCAACGATCACCACGCTGACCTGCAGCTTATGCTCGATGAGGTACGGCAGGGCACCCGCTCCGTAGCGCACCGCAAGGTAGCCCACGCCAAAGTAGCGAAAGGCCCGCGCTAGTGCGATCGCGGAAACGAAACTCGCCACCGGCACCTCAAACACCCCGGCGGCCAGCACGAAAAACTTGAATGGAGTCGGCGGCGGCAACATCGCTGCCAGCAGAATTCCGCCAAAACCGTTGCGCTCCACCCAATGACGGATCATATGAGCCCGGGCGCCAACCTTGCGATGAAAGAGCGCTTCCCCGCCTTGGCGCGCCAGAAAAAACAAAAGCACGCACCCGAGCAGCGACCCCAGCGCAGCCATGCTGGCGTACAGCGGCATGCGCGCCGGCCGGCGCATGGAAAGCTCAATCAGCAGCAAATCATTGATCACCGGAAAGGTAAGCACCGAGGAGTCCAGAAAGGAAATCAGGAACAGTCCCGGCGCTCCTAGTCCGCCGGCAAAAGCAACAATCTTCTGTTTCCAGGCGCTGAACTCTGAAGGCAACGAGATTGCTCCCCCCCCCCAAAAAAATCTCGTCCGGCGGTCACGCGAATGGAGGCCGCCAACGATTACTGCGCAAACGCGGCGCGGTCGAAATGAGTCATGAAGACTTGCATCAGCGCGGTTCGATGAAGGTTGGGCAGCCGCGGAATCTCGCCAATCACCCGCACGTGCCCGAAGCGTTCGATGGTTTCGCGGTTCTCGCGGTTCTGGTCTCCGATGAGCACGACGCCGTGCACCGGCAACTCCGCCGCGTGCAGCGCCGCTAACGTAAGCAGCGTATGGTTCACTGTGCCCATGCTGCTGCGCGCCGCCAGGATCACGGGCAGTTTGAACTTCACCATCAAGTCCAGCATGAACTGCTTTTGGTTGATGGGCACCAGCACACCGCCCACGCCCTCGATCACCACCCAATCATTGTTCAAGCTGGGCGGGAAATTAATGCGTGCCAAATCGATTTCCGTTCCGGCCCAACGCGCCGCCAAGTCCGGGGAAACCGGCGGAACAAATTTGTAAACCTCATCGATGGTGCGGTCCGTACCCATGCCCGCCAGGCGCATCACCGTCACACGGTCCGACCCTTCAAGCGTCCCCGTCTGTATGGGCTTCCAGTAAACCGCATCGAGCGCCGCGCACAGCAGCGCCGCCAGCGTCGTTTTTCCCACTCCGGCGTCCGTGCCGGTGATAAAAAACTGATTCCTCAAGCGCGCTCCCCGCTCCGGCAAACGAATCGCCTGGTAAAATTATCGGCGGAACGCGCGGGCTTTCGCAAATTTGCGTTGAGTCTAGATGGCATGCGTTTCTAGTGAATTCACTTGGCCCCCAGCGCAAAACCGGCCGGGATTCGTCGCTCCCGCAATCGATTCTGTGCGGAAGCATGGCCCGAGCCTTTGGCCGCGCCGCTGGCCAAAAAACATACTCATGCGTGTGGTGACTTGGCCTACCCGTACTCGAGCGACGGAGCACGCATGTTATCATCGCTTGGCAACCTCGTGTTCCGGCTCGTGACCGCGCGCTACCTTTCGGTTAGCTTCCGGGCTCGCCCGCGATTTTGCCACCCGCTCCGGCAAAATGTCCGTCCTACGGCCGCGTTTGACCCGCCTTTAGTAAAATGTTATAAATCAGCGTCTTGTGAACGCCCGTGTGCCGCGCTTCGAGGGTCCCTGCCCTGGGGTTTGGAATTGAAATGATGCTCGGCGCCTGTGGTCACAATTTCCTGTCCCGTGTCCAAGTGAGAGCTGTTTGAATCTGGCAAGCTCTCCCCGGCGCAACCTCGCACCAGCCATACTGGTGTGCCGGCGACGGATGTCCGGGGAACGTTACGCAGTTAATCTTGAAATTGCTTTTTTCACGGAGGAGTGTTGATGCGGACCTGCCTTACCCGTGCCTGGGCACGAGCTTGTAGATTCTCAATTTCTGGCGCCGCTGCAGCCGCGCTTTCGCTCCTCACCGCCGCCGCCTCCCTGGCGCAATCGACCGAAGAACCCGGCGGCGAGGCGGCTTTGAAGTTGCCCGATCTCACGCAGGTCCAGTTCCTGAACGGCAGCGTTGACGGCCACAAGCTTCTGCTGTTCGGTATTCTCTTTTGCATCTTCGGCCTAGTCTTCGGTTTGGTGATCTACAGCCGCCTCAAAAACCTGCCCGTGCATCGCTCCATGCGCGATATCTCGGAGCTGATCTACGAAACTTGCAAGACCTACCTCATCACCCAGGGCAAATTCCTGCTGGTCTTGTGGCTCTTCATCGCGGTCGTTATCGTGCTTTATTTCGGCGTCCTGGCGCCTGTTCCCGGGAAGTCCATCGCGGTCACGCTGCCCGTCATTCTCGCCTTCAGCCTGGTCGGCATTGCCGGCAGCTACGGCGTCGCCTGGTTTGGCATTCGCGTCAACACCTTTGCCAACTCGCGCACCGCTTTCGCCAGCTTGCGCGGCAAGCCTTACCCCATCTACCACACGCCCCTTGAAGCCGGCATGAGCATCGGCATGATGCTCATCTCCGTCGAGTTGCTCATGATGCTCTTGATCCTCCTGTTCGTTCCCGGCGATTACGCCGGCCCGTGCTTCATCGGCTTCGCCATCGGTGAATCCCTCGGCGCCGCCGCGCTGCGCATTGCCGGCGGCATCTTCACAAAAATCGCCGACATCGGCTCCGACCTCATGAAGATCGTCTTCAAGATCAAGGAAGACGACGCGCGCAATCCCGGCGTAATCGCCGATTGCACCGGAGACAACGCCGGCGATTCCGTCGGCCCCAGCGCCGACGGCTTTGAGACCTACGGCGTCACCGGCGTCGCGCTGATCACTTTCATTCTCCTCGGCGTGAAAGATCCCACCGTGCAAGTCCAGTTGCTCGTCTGGATCTTCGTCATGCGCATCGTAATGCTGGTCGCCAGCGCCGCCGCGTATTTCATCAACGGCCTCATCGCCAAAGCCCGCTACGGCACAGTCGACGAAATGAACTACGAATCCCCGCTCACCTCGCTGGTGTGGATTACCTCCGCCGTCTCTATCGCATTCACTTTCGTGGTTTCCTCGCTGATCATCCCCGTCCTCGGCGGCGACCCCTCGCAGTGGTGGAAGCTCGCAACCATCATCTCCTGCGGCACTCTCGCAGGCGCTATCATTCCCGAGTTAGTCAAAGTCTTTACCTCTACCGAATCCCGCCACGTCAAAGAGGTCGTTCGCTCCGCCGAAGAAGGGGGCGCTTCCCTCGGTATTCTGTCCGGTTTCGTGGCCGGAAATTTCTCGGCCTATTACATCGGCCTCGCCATGGTCGCTCTGATGTCTGCCGGTTACCTCATCAGCAACCTCGGCCTCGGTGGCGTGATGATCGCCGCTCCCGTCTTCGCCTTCGGTTTGGTGGCCTTCGGCTTCCTAGGCATGGGCCCGGTGACCATCGCCGTCGACTCCTACGGCCCGGTCACCGACAACGCGCAATCCGTGTATGAGCTTTCGCTGATCGAGCAAGTCCCCGGCATCCGGGCGGAACTAAAGCGCGACCACAACATCGACGTCAACTTCGAGCGCGCCAAAACTCTCCTGGAAGCCAACGACGGCGCCGGCAACACCTTCAAAGCCACGGCCAAGCCCGTGCTCATCGGCACCGCTGTGGTCGGCGCCACGACCATGATTTTCTCCATCATCATGGCGCTCACGCGCGGTCTCACCGTCAACGTCGAGAAACTTTCGCTCCTCCACGCGCCGTTTGTTCTCGGCCTCATCACCGGCGGCGCCATGATCTATTGGTTCACGGGTGCCTCTACGCAAGCCGTCACCACCGGCGCCTACCGCGCGGTCGAATTCATCAAGGGCCACATCAAGCTCGACGGTGCGGCGGCTGCCAGCGTCGCAGACAGCAAGCGCGTCGTCGAAATCTGCACACAATACGCCCAGAAGGGCATGCTCAACATCTTCATCGCCGTCTTCTTCGCCACTTTGTCCTTCTCTTTCATCGAACCCTTCTTCTTTATCGGCTACCTAATGTCCATCGCCACCTTCGGCCTGTACCAGGCCATCTTCATGGCCAATGCCGGCGGCGCCTGGGACAACGCCAAAAAAATCGTCGAGGTCGAGATGAAGCAGAAAGGCACGCCACTCCACGACGCCACGGTAATCGGCGACACGGTCGGTGATCCGTTCAAGGACACCTCGTCGGTAGCGCTAAACCCGGTGATTAAGTTCACCACGCTGTTCGGCCTGCTAGCCGTGGAGCTGGCCGTACAACTGACCGCGTCACAAGGCGAGAATCTAGCCCACATCCTGGCCGCCGCCTTCTTCGCCGTCTCCTTCTTTTTCGTCTATCGCTCCTTCTACGGCATGCGCATTCGCGCCGGCGCGTAAACCCGATATCGTAGGGGCGCCGCACAGGACTGCTGCGCCCCGAGCCTAGCGCGGCGCCAAATCTTGTGGAATTCATCGTTGTTGCATTTGCGCAGCCTGTGGGCGCCTTTGTAAAACGAATCGAGGTGACCGCCATGAAGCAAATTCTTCTCTTAGCCGGCGTCTTGTTCCTCGCTTGCGTCTCTGCCTCCGAAGCGCAAACTCAGGTCGACCCCCGCTACCAAATCCACGAGCCCAATCGCCCCACCCCGCCAATAATCGACCCCGGCACCGCCAGCACCCAGGAATCTCCCGGCCGTCCACCTTCGGACGCCGTCGTTCTCTTTGACGGGAGAGATCTATCCAAGTGGCAACACAAAGACGGCACGCCCGCCAAATGGAAAGTAGAAAGCGGCTACTTCGAAGTAGCCCCCAAGACCGGCTACCTCTACACCAAGGACGCTTTCGGCGATTGCCAACTCCACGTCGAATTCGCCGAACCAATTCCCGCCAAAGGCCAGGACCAGGACCGCGGCAACAGCGGCGTTTTCCTCCACGGCCTATACGAAGTGCAAGTCCTTGACTCCTACGAAAATAAAACCTACGCCGACGGCCAAGCCGCCGCCGTCTACGGCCAATTCCCTCCGCAGGTCAACGCTTCGCGCCCACCCGGCCAGTGGCAAACCTATGACATCATTTTTCACGGGCCGCGTTTCGACGACGCCGGCAAGCTTCTTCGTCCCGCGCGCATCACCGCCTTCCACAACGGCGTGCTGGTGCAGGACAATGTGGAGCTGACCGGCCCCACCGCGAATAAGCAGCGCCCGCCCTACACCCCCGGCCCAGAAAAACTTCCGCTAGCGCTGCAAGACCACAACCACCCAGTGCGCTACCGCAACATCTGGCTCCGACCGCTATAACACTTCAGTTGGAGGTCACTACCACGGTTGGCGGCAGCGGGGAAATCCCGAGAGATATCGAAGAATTTGTCCCCGCACGCTCGTGCCGGGTCGCGCCCCCCGATGGATCCAGCCCCAGAGGGATGAAGGAGGGACCCGAGCCTGGGCCGGTGCCAAAATTTCTCTCCTTCCGGTTATTGAATCTTGTAGTATGTCCCCCGGCAAAGGGGGCCTATGCGTAATTTGTTTTTCCTGCTTCTCGCCGCACCCGCACTACTCGCCAATCCCGGATACGCACCATCCGAAAAGCCCTGGCAGCAGCTTTTCACCGGCAAAGAACTCAGCGGCTGGAAACACGTCGGCCCCGGCAGCATGACCGTCGAAAACGGCCTCATCCAGACGCACGGCGGCATGGGCCTGCTCTACTGGACCGGCGGCAAGGTCAGCAACTGTCGCATTCGCGTGGTCTTCAAAATGCGCGACCACAACGACAATTCCGGCGTCTTCATTCGCATCCCCGTCGAACCACGCGAGCCCTGGATGCCCGTGCACTACGGCTACGAAGTGCAGATCGACAATCAGCCTGAAGATTCCAAGGAAGACGATTACCACG
>Ga0137398_10000152_pt1 | contig 20790 bp, 17 predicted proteins | sample czorhiz216metaG_FD_106659 | JGI IMG/M metagenome (GOLD analysis project Ga0137398, IMG submission 106659) | Vadose zone soil microbial communities from Angelo Coast Range Reserve, California, USA - czorhiz2.16 metaG | ecosystem: Environmental > Terrestrial > Soil > Vadose zone | place: USA...
CCTCGAACCTTTACAAAAATCGAGGTCGCACGGGAGGTCGCGTGGTATGCCGGATTCGGCGCCAACTGGTATTTCTGGAGTATCCGGTCGCCGCGCTTTACGCGCTCGATAAACGTATAAAGAAACGCCGCGCGCGTGGTGTCAATCAGGTCCGAACGTTCTTTTTGTTTTTTCGCAAGTTTTTCATAGGCATCCCTCTGCGCGCGCCCGTCTTGTGCGGCCCAGGACAGCGCCCGTTCCAGCTTTTCCAACTCGGCGTGATACGCCGCGGCATCAAGCGGTTTGCCATCGGGTCCCACGGGAATTCGGTCAATTCCAGTTCCCGCCGGAACCGCGCGCGAAATTCGCACTTCCGGCGACTGCGCACCTGCCGCCCCTTTCTGAGCTTCCAGCCGCTCCAGCCGTTCGTAGGTATATTGCGCCAGGTCGTCTTTCTTCTGATTGGCGATGACCCGCTCCAAAAGCTCGTGCCGTTGTTCTTCGCTCGGTGGCGGTGCTTCCGGCGCAGCTTCAACCGCTGGCTGCGGTGGAACCAGCGGCGTGTGCTGCGCCTGAGGAGCATGGGGCGTTGGCGATGAATCCCGCATTGCAGGCAGCATGGGAGCAATCGCAGCGGTGCCGCAAATCACCAGCAGCGCACCGAATGGGGAGAGTGTGGATGGCTGCATGGTCAGAGGACTAAGGAAGCTCCGTCAACCGCTCTATATTGGATTCACGGCTGGGGCGGATTGTTGCACCTTCGCTTTTGCGAGGTCCCCGGGCGACATGGCTAGTATCGGGCCGCCAGGGGGCCAAAGAAAAATCACCCGTTCCGACCGTGCCCTAACTGGAAACTAGGCGGTCCTTTTGCTTCTTCGCATCAATCCCCGCGTCCATCCCCGGTATTCGCTCAATCCCCATGTATGGCCGCAGCGCCTCTGGAATTACGATCGACCCGTCGGCCTGCTGGTAATTCTCCACTACGGCGATCCATGTCCGCCCCACGGCCAGCCCCGATCCGTTCAGCGTGTGCACGAATTCGCTCTTGCCTCCGCCTTTGGGCTTAAAGCGGATGCCCGCGCGCCGCGCCTGAAAGGCTTCGCAATTCGAGCACGAGGAAATCTCGCGGAACTCCCCGCTGGAAGGCAGCCAAGCTTCGATATCGTAGGTTTTCGCCGAGGCAAAGCCCATGTCCCCGGTGCACAGCAGCATCACGCGATAGTGCAGGCCGAGTTTTTGCAAAATGGCTTCCGCATTGCGCGTCAACGCTTCGTGCTCTTGGTAACTTTTCTCCGGGTGTGTGAACTTGAACAGCTCCACCTTCTGAAACTGGTGCTGCCGCAAAATCCCCCGGGTATCTTTTCCCGCTGCGCCGGCTTCGCTGCGGAAGCACGGCGTCCACGCGGTCACAAAAATCGGCAGCATCTCCTCCGGCAGGGTCTGCTCGCGATGCAGGTTGTGCAGCTCAACTTCGCTTGTAGGTGTCAGCCAAAAGTCCGTGTCCTGTACGCGGAAAAGATCGGCCGCAAATTTCGGCAGTTGACCCGCGGCCGTCAGTGACGCGGTATTCACCAAAAACGGCGGCAGAATCTCCTGGTAGCCGTGCTCGCGCGTGTGCACGTCCAGAAAAAAATTCGCCAGCGCGCGCTCCAGCCGCGCGCCCCACCCTTTGTACACCGCGAACCGCGCTCCGGTGACTTTTGTGGCCGCCGCCAGGTCTAAAATTCCGGCACGTTCGCCCACGTCCCAGTGCGGCTTGGCCGCGAAATCGAATTTCGGCGCGCTACCCCAGCGTCGAACCTCCATGTTCTCTGCCGCGCTGCGCCCCAACGGCACCGAAGCGTGCGGAATATTGGGAATGGTCAGCAATAACTCCCGCTGCGTAGCATCCAGCTGAGCGATGCGCTCATCCGCAGTCTTGATGCGCTCGGAGACCTGCTTCATCTCCGCGATTAGATTATCCGCGTTCTGCTTGCCCTGCTTAAGGCGTGCAATCTCCTCGCTAGCCTGGTTGCGCTGAGCCTTGAGTTGCTCGGTCGAAGTGATGAGCTCGCGTCGCTCCTTGTCGAGCGCGCGGAAGGCGGCAAGATCGAGCGTTGCTCCCCGCCGCTCGGCCATCTCGGCAAACAGCTCGAGGTGGTCGCGAAAATAGTTGAGATCATGCATAGGTTAGGAAGGATAGCAGATTCAAGACAACTGACTGCCGGGCTGGCGTTTTACGATTCGCCAAGAAACAGAAAGCGCACGAGAAAGCGTGCGCTCACACTAGGAAAAGGCGGCTTGACTAAAGGCTGGCTTAGGCGCCCGCGCCCTTGGAAAAGCTGCCGACCGCGGCGGCTTCGGTGTCGTATACGTCGAACACCGTGAGCAGTTTGGTGATTTGCAGGACTTCCTGGAACTTGCTGCCCAGATGACACAACTTGAGCGAGGCGCCTTGCGACTTGGCGCTATGATGCGCGGCCACCAGCGTTCCGAGCCCGGCGCTATCGATAAACGTCACATTGTCCATGTTCAGCACGATTTTCTTCTTACCGCCGGCGATTAGGCTCTTCACCTTTTCGCGGAGTGCGTTGCTCTCTTCGCCGAGCACAATGCGCCCATCGAGCGCCACCACAGCCACCCCATCCACTTCGCGGTTCGTCATCTTAAGTGCCATCTTCTCTTCTCCTCGTCGAAAAACGCTTCCGGCGGCAACCGGGGCCGGACCTCACAGCATATCAGTAATAGTCTGCGCAAGACATGTAATACCCGCAGACCGGGCATATCAGTTTGCAGCGCCGCGATTCGAGCCGCTGTGAACAGGCCGGACAATACCGCGAAGCATCTTCCTGCGGAACCGCTTTCGGTTGCATTGGCGACACAGCCTGCGGTGCTACGACCGTTCGTTCCTCCGGCGGAATCGGGGCGGGCTCCCGCTCGGCTGGCGTAAACCCCGGCTTCACGGCATGTTCCACGACCGGACGGTTATAGCATATCCCTCGGCAGGGTAAAAGCTTGGGCCGCCCCCGGCACCCTATTCAGAGAGCGAAGGCTCCGGACACTGTTCGCCCGGTAGTTCAGATCGCCTTGAAACCAACACAGGCAAAAGCGCATCCTTCTAGTTAGGGCGCGTTTTGCCCTGAAAGGCTACATATGGTTCGACTGCTTGCTGCCGCACTAATCGCCTTTGCCGCTCCGCAATTGGCGTCCGCTCAGAGCCGGGCGGGCGGGGGTGCGTCGGCAGCGAGCCACGCGGGGGTGCCTGCGGCCCGCCCGGCCGCAAGTTCGCATTCTATAGCTCACACGACCCCCGCAACGCGGGCTATGCAGCGAGGCTCAGAATCCGCACTCCATCCGCAGATCGCCGCCCGCGGGGTTCACCACGGCAACCGGCGCTTTGATGGAGCTCCTCGATCACCCGGCGCGACCACTGATTTTCAGGTCCCCGGGCTCGGCTTCGATTTTCCGCATTTGGCCGCGGTCAGCGGTCATCGCCATCAGGGACCCCGGTTCGGTGCGTTTCCGTTCGGTTTTAACGGTTTTCTGCTCGGTGCGCCGCCGTTAATCGTGGAAGAAATGCCGTCCACTGAGCCGCAAGCGGTTCTGGACGAAGGAAAGATGGACCAAATTGACCCTGAGGCCGATCGTACCCTAGCCGGACGCCGGCCCGTGTCGCCACGCGCCTATGAACCGCAAAATTCTGGCAGCGGAACTCCCGAGGCCCCCGCACAAGATCCTGCAGAGTACGTGTTTGTGCGACGCGATGGCGGTCTCGTTTTCGCCGTGGCCTATTCGTGGGAGAACGGAATTCTGCGCTATGTGACTCACGACGGAATGCGTCGAACCATCGCTCGCGAGGCCATCGATCTCACCGCCACGCAGCAGTTCAACGAGCAGCGCGGATTGAGTTTTCGCTTTCCCGCCTGATCGGGCGCGCTCGGCTACCCGCTCTTTGCGGGCTCGGGCATCACATAGCCTGAGCGCGCCGGTAACCCCGCTCTTTCCAGCTGCACGGTGGTGTGATCGATCTGGAAATCTTTGGCGGCCTTTTCCTGAATGCAAAGCAGAATGCGTTCACACTCGTCCATGTGCATGTCCGGAACGCGTGCGTGAAGGCTTAGGGCATTGTGTCCGCCGCCCAGCGACCAGAGGTGCACGTCGTGAACTTCCTGGACGCCTTCAATCTTGAGCATCGCGCGCGCCACTTCCTCTAGCCGCAGTTCGCGTGGCCGCCCTTCGAGCAGAATGTGCGACGATTCGCGCAGTATCCCGATGCTGGACCACAGCACAAGCACGCCGATTGCGAGGCCCAGGAGCGGATCGATCGAGTGCGCGCCTGTCAATCGAATGGCGATCGCGCCGCCGATGATGGCGATGTTCGAAAGGGCATCGCCAAAATTGTGAATGAGAATGCTGCGGAGATTGAGGTCGTTGCGCCCGCGCACCAGCGCGAGCGTGATTCCGCCGTTCACTGCCAGCGCCGCAACTGAAGTCCAGATCATCCAGCTTTCGATGACCTCTACCGGGGCTCCGAGGCGCCCGATGGCTTCATATCCGAGCCACAGCGAAAGGATTACCAAGACGACCGCATTAGTGAAAGCGGCGAGCGTGCCCGCACGGTGATAACCGTACGTTTTCTCGCTGTCCGCCGGACGTTGCGCCCAGTGCATCGCCAGCCAGGAGATGCCCAGGGCGGGTACGTCGGACAGATTGTGGACCGCATCATTCAGGAGCGCGACCGAGCGGCCGAGAACACCACCGACGACCTCCGCCGCGACGAGCAACAGGGTGGCCATCATGGCCCAGCCGAGCACCGCAGGTCTTAACATCGGATGCGCATGCGCGTGGCCATGATCGTGATGCCCGTGGCCAAAATGAGAATGACCGTGATCGTGGGTATGCTCGTGCATCCGGAGTTATTCTACCCGCTCGCTCTGGCAAGCGCAGCCTTTTGCGCGCTTATTACGCAGTTTGACACCTCCCGGCCTCGATTTCATTGACGCTCTGTCGCTTCACTGCCAACATCGAACCAGCTTCTAGACCGAACGCGTGCGCGCGGAACGCTGCCGCGCGAGGGCCGGTACGCGGAGCGCAATGACGGTTCCCATCGCTAAGCTGAGCTTTTGGGGTGTGCGAGGCTCCACCCCGACGGTCGACCCGACAACCTGGCGCTACGGCGGAAACACGCCCTGCCTCGAGCTGATTGCTCCAGACGGCACGCAATTTATTCTCGATTGCGGAACCGGCTTGCGCATGCTTGGCAATCGCGGAACTGCTTTGAGCGCTTCGCACTCCCCGGCGACCCACATTTTCGTGACCCACTATCACTGGGACCACATTCAGGGAGTTCCATTTTTTGCGCCCCTGTATGTGGAAAATAATGAGTTCCACTTTTACAGCTTCCGCTCCAGATTTCTGGGTCGCGACAGCCTGAAACAAGTCTTTGAAGCGCAGATGGCTGTGCCGTACTTCCCGGTAGACCTCTCGGCCATGAGCGCTAGACGCAAATTCAAGGAATTGTCCGGCGGCGATTCCTTCACGATCGGTGAAAACAGGATATCGGCGAAATGGTTGAACCATCCCCAGGGGTGTCTGGGATTCCGCATCGAAACACCGGCCGGTACCGTAGCCTATGCTACAGACAACGAGCCGGGAGACGAGAAGCTCGACAAAGCATTGCGAGAACTGGCCGAAGGCGCCGATATCTTCATCAACGACGCCCAATACACACCAGAGCAGCTGGCGGGCACGCGACGTGGCTGGGGCCATTCGAGCTGGCGCGACGGTGTGCAAGCGGCCCGCGAAGTCGGCGCGAAAACACTGGTGTTGTTCCATCACGACCCGGATTCAACCGACCGCATCGTAGACAATCTTTTGCGGCAGGCGCGTGAGGAGTTTGCGTCTGTATTTGCGGCCAGCGAGGGAATGGTCATCACCCTGGGCGCCCCGGGCGAACGCGTGGATGTGCACATGCCCGGGAGCCGGACCGCTTTGCGCCGCGAGGCCCAATTCCGCGCCCGCGTGTGCGGCGTCACCGATGGCGGGCACCTTTTTGAGGAAGACGCTATAGTGACCGATCTATCATTGCAGGGTGCACGGATCTGCTTGCAACACAACCCGCAACTGCAGTCGGAGCTGCGCGTCATGATGGAAACACCAGGGGTGAACGGCGCGCAGACGATGGAATTGCACGGTCATGTTGTGCGCATCGATGCCGACAAGGGAAACGGGCAGACCGCCGTTGGCGTGGTGTTCACCGACTAGCGGCCTCAAAGCCAGTGGGACACTCTACAAGCCCAGGGCGCCGGAGAATTTGACGCGCGCTTTGCCGGAGTCGCCGCGCTCGATCCGCCCGATACGGAAGAATTTCTCGCGGCGTCGCTTGAGGTCGGCTTCTACCGATTTAACGTTCTGCGGCGGGACCACCAAAATCATTCCCACGCCGACATTGAGCGAATCCAGCAGCTCGTCGGTATCGATTTTCCCGACCTTGGCAAGATATTTGAAGATGGCTGGTACCGGCCAGGAGGCCAGGTCAATCTCGGCGCGCACACCGGAGGGCAGCACGCGCGGCAGGTTCCCGGGGATGCCGCCGCCCGTGATGTGCGCGAGAGCGGAAACCCAGCCCCGCGCCAGAATATTTTTCAGCGCCGGAGCGTAACAAAGATGGGGTTTCAGAAGTTCCGCGCCAATTTTGTTTCCGATTTCGGCCACGTACGTGTCGGGCTTGAGCCTAACGACCTCGAAAACCAGCGTGCGCGCCAAAGAGTACCCGTTGGTGTGCAAGCCCGCGGAAGGCAGCGCGATCAACGCATCTCCTGGCCGTACCTCCTTTCCGGTGAGCAGGTGTTTACGCTCAACCGCGCCGACGATGAAACCCGCTAGATCATATTCGCCGGGAGGATAGAAACCCGGCATCTCCGCGGTTTCTCCGCCGATGAGCGCGCAACCCGCCTTGCGGCAGGCCCGGCTCATACCATCCACCAGTTGCTCGACGACGTTGGGATCGAGCTTGCCCATGGCCAGATAATCGAGAAAAAACAGCGGTTCCGCACCTTGCACCAGTATGTCGTTGACGCAGTGATTGACGAGGTCGCCGCCGACCGTCGAATGCACGCCCGTGGCCATGGCCACTTTCAGCTTGGTCCCCACGCCATCCGCGCTGGAAACCAGTACCGGTTCCTTCCATCTCTTTTTGTCCAGTGCGAATAGCGCGCCGAAGCCGCCAATGCCACCCAATACCCCCGGAGTAAAGGTGCGGCTAGCATGATGTCGAATGCGTTGCTTTGCCGCGTCGGCAAGCGCGATGTCAACTCCGGCATCCGCGTATTTCATCGAAGACTTGTTCTCATGTTGGTCGGGGACAAATACATTTCCCTTGTTCTCTCTGGGTAGAAAGTGGGTGCGCCAGCCGGGCGGGGGTCCGGTGACACTCTACCGTTCTTGCCGGGAAGAAGGCCTAAAACGTTCGGAACAATCGTCTCCAGCGTACCAGGCCCGGATGCACCAAGGCATTCGCGTATGCAAAGAAGCGCTCGCGAATCTGTCCGGATTGCCACGCATCGGGCGATACATCGAGGGACATGTAAATCATGACCGGCGTACCGATAATGTCATTGCGCGGAACGCAGTGCCAGAAGCGGCTGTCGTAGGAATTGCCGCGATTGTCGCCCATCACAAAATAGGAATTCGCCGGAACTTTGTACGGCACCTGCAGGTCGTAAGGATCCGTACGACCAATGGTGTAATTTTCGACCAGCCGCTGCCCATTGATCCACACCGCTCCGTCATGAATGTCAACGGAATCGCCCGGCAAGCCGATCACCCGCTTGACGTAATCCGGCGTGTCCGGAGCAAACGGCGGCTTGAAGATGATTACCTGCTGGCGATGCGGATTACGCCACAGCGGCACATGCCAATTGGTGAATGGAACGCCGGCGTCGTACCCGATGCGGCTCATAATCAGGTGGTCGCCGATCAGCAGCGTGTTTTCCATCGAGCCCGACGGAATCACGCGCGCCTGACCGATGGTTCCGTTGATCAGCAGAAACACCAGCGCGACCCAGAACCACGCGATGATTTCGTGCTGGACCCGCTGCCCTACCGGCACGCCCGCTTGCGTTTCTTTATTTTTTTTGGCTTCAGCTGTCATGTTCCACCGTCACCGGACGCTCGATTGCCGCGTCTTCCTTGAAATTCGATTGCAGCGCGCCGGCCGTCTTGCTCTTTGCGCCGCCTTCCGGCACTTCCAGTTGCACCAAGTCCGTGGGATACACGCCGGTATAGCACGAGGTGCAGTACTGGCCTTCGGTATCGTTCACCGCCTGCTTGAGTCCGGCGAGCGAAACGTAGCCGAGCGAGTCCGCTCCGATGAATCTACAAATTTCTTCCGGCGTGCTCGAGGACGCAATCAGTTCTTCCCGCGTCGGCGTATCCACTCCGTAATAGCAGGGAGAAATCGTTGGCGGACAACTAATCCGCACGTGCACTTCCCTTGCTCCGGCTTCGCGCACCATGCGCACAATTTTCCGGCTGGTGGTCCCGCGCACGATGGAGTCGTCGACCAGCACAACGCGCTGCCCCTCGATCAAACTGCGCACCGGATTTAGCTTAAGCTTGACTCCAAAATTGCGAATCGCTTGCGATGGCTCAATGAACGTGCGCCCAATATAGTGATTACGTATCAAGCCCATGCGAAACGGAATGCGCGATTCGAGCGCGTAGCCCACCGCGGCGGGAACGCCGGAGTCCGGAACCGGCACGACGATGTCGGCATTTGTGGGGTGCTCTTTCGCGAGCCTGCGGCCCAGCGCTTCCCGGCTGTTGTTGACCGAGCGGCCAAAAATGATGCTGTCCGGCCGCGCGAAATAAACATGCTCAAAAATACATTGCTGGCGCGGTTTCTCCGGCGCGAAATGAATAGACTCGATGCCTGAGCGCGAAATGCGCACCATTTCACCAGGTTCGACCTCCCGCACGTATTGCGCATTCAGCAAGTCAAACGCGCACGTTTCCGACGCCACCATCCACGTATCTCCGATTTTGCCGAGATTCAGCGGGCGAAATCCGCGTGGGTCGCGCACGGCAATAAGTTCGTCGGTAGTGAGAACCAGCAGCGAGTATGCGCCTTCCACCTGGTTGAGGGCGTCGCCGAGCGCCCCGGAAAGATTGCGCGCTTGCGACCGCGCCAGCAGGTGCACGATCACTTCGGTGTCGCTGTTGGTCTGAAAGATCGAGCCGCGGTGCTCGAGCTTGCGCCGCCACTCCGCCGCGTTGGTCAGATTACCGTTGTGGCCCAGGGCCACCTTGCCCTTATTGCAGTCGATCATGATCGGCTGCGCGTTCAGCAGCGCTTTGTCGCCCGCAGTGGAGTAGCGCGTGTGACCGATGGCCAAATTGCCCGGGAGATTCGCCAGCACCGCCGGCGTGAAAATTTCCTCGACTTTCCCCATGGCGCGATGGAGATACAGCTCGCCCCCGTCGCTTGACACCATTCCCGCGGATTCCTGACCGCGATGCTGCAAGGCGTACAAACCGAGATAGGTCAGCTTGGACGCTTCCTCATGCCCGAACACTCCGAACACACCGCATTGGTCATGGAAGCGATCGTCGGCGTAAGCGAGCTTTGGTTTCATTTCCGGTGCCATCAATGAACCTTCAGAATGCGTTCGAGCGAGTGGGCCCAACTGTCGTACAGCTTGGCAACGGAAGCGTCGATCACCACGCGCCCCTTATATTCGATGCGAAACTCATCGCCGCGGATGACCTGACCGATTTGCAGCGCTGCCACTCCATATTGTCTCGCAGTCTCGAGAAGACCGGCAAGGGAAGTTGGTGACACTGACACTATGGCACGAGCGCCCCGTTCGCCGAAGACCGTAAATTCCGCGGGGTCATTCCCGTCGAGGCTAACCGAAGCACCCAGTAGCAGGGACGGCGGCGCTCCTGCCACCGAGCCGAAACAGGATTCCGCAATGGTCACCGCCAAGCCGCCGTCGCTTACGTCGTGAGCGGAACCAACGACACCGGCCAGTGCCACCAGGCATTCCTGGAGGCGCTTCTCTCCCCCGAGATCGACAGAGGGAGGTTCCCCGGCAACGATTCCGGCCAGCGTCTTGGAGTACTCGGAAGAGGAGAATTCCTGGCGGCGGAGAAGTTCTTCATTACCTGCGGCATTCGGCGAAGAACCGGAACTACCGAGACCGTCGAGCAGAACGATCAGGTCCCCTTCTTCGCGGAAAGCGTTTTTCAACACTTTTGAAGCGTCATCGAGGACGCCGAGAATGCCGATGGTCGGAGTGGGGTAGATCGATTTGCCCAGGGTCTCGTTGTAAAAGCTGACGTTTCCACCCGTGATGGGCGTCCCGAGTTCGTTGCAGGCCACGGTCAAGCCGTCGATCGCTTCGCTGAATTGCCACATTACGCCGGGTTTTTCCGGGCTGCCGAAGTTCAGGCAATTCGTCGCTGCGATGGGACGCGCGCCACTGCACGCCACATTGCGCGCGGCTTCCGCCACTGCATGCATCGCGCCTGTCCGCGGATTCAACTGGCACCATCGCCCGTTGCCGTCCGTCGAAAGCGCCAGTGCGCGCTTGACGACGCCGGTCTCGGGATCTTTGATGCGAATGACCGCCGCATCGCTGGCACCCGGCCCTGCGAGCGTGTTGGTGCGCACCGAGGTGTCATACTGCTCGGTGATCCAGCGCTTGGAGGCAATCGCCGGCGAGGCCAGCAGTCTTAGGAAGTTCGAGGTAAGGTCCGTCCCGTCCGCCGCAAATTGAAACCAGTCAGAAGGCATTTCTTTCTTAAGTGGCGGTTGCGCAATCGGCCGCCGGTAAACCGGCCCTTCTTCTGCCAGCGGATGGGCCGGAATTTCCGCGGCCAGCTTGCCATGATCCTTCACGCGCAACAGCCCGCCATCGGTGACTTCGCCGACAACCACGGCATCGAGCCCCCATTTCTTGAAAACGGCAAGCACTTCGCGTTCGCGTCCCTTTTCGGCTACCAGCAGCATGCGTTCCTGCGATTCGCTGAGCATGATTTCGTACGGCGTCATCCCCGATTCGCGCTGCGGAACTTTCGCCAGATCGATCTCAATGCCCGTGCCGCCGCGCGAGGCCATCTCCGTCGTCGAGCAAGTCAAGCCCGCGGCGCCCATATCCTGAATGGCCACGACCGCGCCAGTCTGCATGGCTTCCAGGCAAGCTTCGAGCAGCAGCTTTTCCATAAACGGATCGCCGACCTGAACATTGGGCCGCTTTTGCCGCGATTCCTCGGTGAACTCCGCGGAAGCCAGCAGCGAAGCTCCGTGAATACCGTCGCGACCCGTTTTTGCCCCCACGTAAATCACGGGATTTCCGGTGCCCTTCGCTTTGGCGAAAAACAGGTCTTCCTTCCTGGCGATGCCCAAGGCCAGCGCGTTCACCAGCGGATTTTGCGAATAACACGGCTCGAACCCCACCTCGCCGCCGACCGTCGGCACGCCGAAACAGTTGCCATAATGGGCAATACCCCGAATCACGCCGTCGAGGGTGCGCCGGTTCTTAGACGCTTCCTCTTCGTCGATTCCGTTTCCCGCGGTAATCGGCCCGAAGCGCAGCGAGTCCAGCACCGCCACCGGCCGCGCCCCCATGGTGAAAATGTCGCGCAGAATTCCGCCCACCCCCGTCGTCGCCCCCTGAAACGGCTCGACGTAGCTCGGATGATTGTGCGATTCAATCTTGAACGCGGCCACCAAACCGTCGCCGATATCGACAACCCCGGCGTTTTCGCCCGGACCCTGCACCACCAACTTGCCGCGCGTCGGCAAGCGCTTCAGATGCACTTTGCTCGATTTATACGAACAGTGCTCGCTCCACATCACGCTGAAGATGCCCAGTTCGGTGATGTTCGGCTCCCGCCGGAGAATCTGCTTGACGCGACCGTACTCCTCAGCCGTCAGCCCGTGCTCCGCGGCGATCTCCTGAGTTACCTTGATTTCAGTGGGTGATGTGGCCATGGTGCGCTTGGGAATCCATGCGTTGCGGCGCGCTGCGCCGCAACAAGGGAATTCAACTCTATAGGAAACATCAAGCGGTAGCCCGCACCGCGCCGACCAACGCTTCCACCATCGAGCGAAAGATGACCATGCCATCGGCCGAGCCGAGGGCCGATTCCACAGCGCGCTCCGGGTGCGGCATCAGGCCGGCAACATTGCGCTCCCTATTGCAGATGCCGGCAATGCTGGCCCTTGAGCCGTTCGGATTGCCCCCTGCATCATCGGTTCCATCGGGAGTGGTGTAGCGAAAAACAATTTGGCGATTTCTCTCCAGCTCTCTAAACGTGACGTCGTCGCAGGTGTAGTTTCCGTCCGAATGCGCTATGGGAATTTTCAGGATTTGGCCCTGCCGCGCCGCGTTGGTCACTAGCGTGTCGGTTTCCTCCGCGCGGATATACACATGCCGGCAGATAAAACGCAGCCCACTGTTGCGCATCATCGCGCCCGGAAGCAGCCCGGCTTCCAGCAAAATCTGAAAGCCATTGCAGATCCCCAGCACCATCCCGCCGCTTTTGGCAAATTTCCCCACCGCCTTCATCACCGGAGAAAAACGGGCGATAGCTCCGGTGCGCAGATAATCGCCATAGGCGAATCCGCCAGGCAGAATAATGGCGTCAGAGTTCGCAAGATCCTGTGATTGGTGCCAGATGAATTCGACTGGTCTTTTCAGGACGTTTCCGAGGGCGTAAAACGCGTCGTGGTCGCAATTGGACCCGGGAAAGACGACGACTCCAAATTTCATGTGCTTGCGGCTCCCTGGAGCATCTTGGGAACCCCTATTTTAGCACAGGCCCTCCTCGCGATGTGGACGGTCCGATCGGGAATCTCCGGCTTGTTCTTCCTCGGCCGCTCGGTGGGACACGCGCTTCCGACGCCGCTAGTTGGTCTTCAGCGGCGGCGGCTTTTTTTTGTCCGACGCGCGGTTGCTTTCTTGCTGCGGCGACGAGGCTTGCCGGGTTTTTCTTCAGCCGCCAGCGCGCGCCGTTTGCGCGCGGCCCAGCCCGGCTTATTGCTTTGTCGGCCGCGGGCAATCGCCAGAGCACCGGCGGGCACGTGTTCTGTCACCGTCGAGCCGGCCGCCACATACGCGCCTTCCCCAATGCGTACCGGCGCTACCAGGGTGGCGTCGCTGCCGATAAACACTCGATTGCCGATCGTCGTAGGATATTTGTGAAAGCCATCGTAATTACAGGTGATAGTTCCCGCCCCGATATTCGTTTTCGTCCCGATCTTGGCGTCGCCCAAATAGGTAAGGTGCATGGCCTTGGTACCTTCGCCAATCGTGCTTTTCTTCACCTCCACGAAGTTCCCGATGCGCGATCCCGCTTTCAAATGATTGTCCGCCCGCAAGCGCGCAAAAGGCCCGACGACTACGCCATCGTCCAGCCGGCTTTCTGACACCACGCAGTACGGCTCGACCACTACGTCGTCTCCGAGGATGGCATTGCTCAGTATGCTGCCGGTGCGGATTGTGCAACGCGCACCAAGCTTCGTTTTTCCGAGCAGCTGCACACTCGGCTCGAGCAGCGAGTCTTCTCCGGCTACTACCTCCGGGTCGACCAGTACCGTTTCCGGCAACTGCATGCTCACGCCGGCTTCCATCAGGGCCGCGCGTTTCCATTCCCGAAAAATGCGATCGACCTCGGCAAGATCCGCTCGTGTGTTGCATCCGAGCGCTTCCCGCGGATCCGTCGCCACGTGCGCCAACACCGTTTCACCCTTTCCGGCAAGCACCGCCACGGCATCGGTGAGATAAAGTTCGCGGTGCTTATTGTCGGGCTTCACTTGCGCCAGGGCTGGCCACAACTTGTCGAGCGAAAAGCAGTAAATACTGGAGTTGATCTCGTTCAGCTCGCGCTGCTCATCGCTCAGCTGCGATTCCTCGACGATGGCCTGCACGGTACTCTCGGACTTGCGAACGATGCGGCCATACCCGCTCGGATCGCTGACCACCGCGGTCAGAATCGTGGCAGCGGCGTTGGCGGCGCGATGGGCCGCCACCAGAGCGCGCAACGTTTCCGGGCGGATCAACGGCGCATCTCCCGGCAGGACCACCGCGAATTTTATCGCGCCGCCAAGCCCCCGACGCGCCACCTGCATGGCCTGGCCGGTACCGTGCTGCGGCTGCTGCAGCACCGTGCTCACGCCCAGCGGCTCGATCACGCCCGCCACGTCCTCTGCTTGGTGCCCGACCACGGCGATCATCTTGCGCGCTTTCAGCGGCGCGCATGCGCGCGCCACCTGCTCCACCAGCGCCCGCCCTCCGGCCCGGTGCAACACTTTCGCAAGGCCGGACTTCAGCCGCGTCCCTTTTCCCGCTGCAAGAATCACGATGGCAAGGTCTTGATTCGACATGGTTGTTCATTGTCGCTTGTCATCTCCCCTTTGACAATCTCGCGATGGCCCTATTTCAGAAAAACCTTCCCTTCTGATATCAACTCCTTGTGTTGTCTTTCCTCTGATTCACGGGGCGGCCACAAAGGAAGACCTGCTCGGGCAGCGGTCCGCGGGAATTGCCCGCTGCCGGCGAACGCCCCTAGCGCGCCGCTTGGATTAATCAGTGGCAGAGGTGGGAATTAGCGCCGGTATTTCCGTGCCAAGCTCCACGTGCGTTGATTCGTTCGTAGTGATCGTCCACAGCGACGGATCGGCAAGCAATCGACTCACGAGCTGGGTGTGCAACGCGTGCCCTGCTTTGTGGGCCTCCACGCGCGCCAGCAGCGGTAGGCCCGCCAACGCCAGGTCGCCTATAAGATCCAAAGCCTTGTGGCGCCCGAATTCATCCGGAAAACGCAACGGTCCGTTCATAACTCCGCTGTTGGTAAGCACAATGGCATTCTCGAGCGAGCCGCCGCGGATCAAGCCCATCGAACGCAGTGGTTCGATGTCCCGTTCGAAGCAGAACGTCCTGGCGCGCGCCAGAAGATGTCGGAAGGTCTCCGGGCTAACCACCATTTCCACTTCCTGCTGCCCGACAAGCGGGTGCGCAAAATCCACATAGCATCGGACGCGGAATTCGTCCGCGGGATAGATCCCGATGCGGCGCTCCCCTTCGACCACCTCCAACGCTCTGAGCACTTTCAAGTAGCGCCGCTTGCGGCGAAGCTCGCGAAGGCCCGCACGCTCGAGCATTTGCATGAAAGGCTCAGCAGAGCCGTCCAGAATGGGCACTTCAATGGAGTCAATGTCGATGAAAATGTTGTCGATTCCGCAGGAGAAGATCGCCGCTAGCAGGTGTTCCGTTGTCGAAAGCAGCACGCCCTGCTTCATCAGGCTCGTGGCGTAGCTGACCCGAGCGACATTGTGCCCTTCGGCCTCAATCGCGAAATTGTCGAGGTCAATCCGCCGAAAAACGATCCCGGTATCGGCAGGTGCAGGCACTAGCCGAATGTGCCCGTACATTCCCGTGTGCAGACCAACGCCCTCAGCTGCCGCCGGTCTCGCTATGGTCGTTTGAAGCATCGTAAAGGCCTAGAGTTCATTAATCCTACCATACTGTCATCCAGTTTCGCTGACCTTTGTGCCCTACTATCAACAACTTATAAGCCTGACAAAGCCTACCCGCTGAATTGTTGTGGTAATTTAACAACAAACAACCGCTCGACCTGTGTCTTTTTGGGATAGCGCGCCACCAACTCCTCCCCCGGCTTTACCGCCTGGTGGCTTCCTTTCCGATTCCGCCCGCGTCCTATAGGCTTCAGATGCTATACTTGGAGCCTATTTCGCGCGGGTAGGTGACGGATGAATCGAGTAGTTCGTTTAGGCATTTTGGCAGCGTCGATCGCGATTTTTTGCTATGCGGGTATCGGCCACGTGCTGGGCCGCACCCCGGACGACAGAGCCTACAAATCGCTGACCGTCTACGGCGAAGTGTTGCAGAAAGTTCAGGCGGACTACGTCGACGAGCCCAACATGCATCTGGTCACCGCCGGCTCCCTCCACGGTCTCCTTGAATCCTTGGATCCGGAATCGAGCTACCTAACGCCTCGTGAATACGCTGAATACAAGCAGAAATTGCAGAGCGCCGGAACCGGCGAAACCGGCCTCAACCTAAGCAAGCGTTTCGGCTACCTGATCGTCATCTCCGTATTGCCCGAAAGTCCCGCGGAAAAGGCCGGCATTCGCAGCGGCGACATTTTCGAGTCGGTCGCCGGCTTTACCACCCGCGACATGTCCGTGGGCCAAGCGCTGAATCTGGTGAACGGCACGGCCGGCAGTGGCGTGAAAGTGGGCGTGATTCGTCGCGGCCGCGCGCAACCGGAAGAAGTGGACGTGGTGCGCCAGAAGCTCGCCCCTTCAAAAATCATCGCACAGAAGACCGACCCGGACATTTTGAGCCTGCGCTTGCCGTCGCTCGACGCTGGCCGCGCCGATGAAATCCGCGCAAGGCTCGCGGATGCCGACAAGCAAGGCATTCACAAGCTGATTCTGGATCTCCGGGAGTGTGGACGCGGCCCGGTCTCTGAAGCCATCAACGTTGCCCGCTTGCTTGTGCCCTCCGGAACGATTGCCACTTTGCGCGGACAAACGGTTTCACCCCAGATCTTCTCCGCCGATCCGAACAAGTTCATTTGGAAGAATCCCGTGGCAGTGTTGATTGACGGCACGACATCGGGCGCGGCAGAAGTGCTGGCTTCCGCGATTGTGGCCAACCATCGGGGCGACGTCATCGGCGAGCGCACCTTCGGTTTGGCTTCGGAGCAGAAACTCATCACCCTCGATGACGGCTCGGCGCTGTTTCTGACCGTTGCAAACTATTACAATACCGGCGGCAAACCGATTCTCGAAGATGGTGTGACGCCATCGGAAGTCGTTCGCGCCGCGGCCGAAGAGGATTCTGACGTTGGCGATGACGGTTCTGCGTCGAGCGCCACCAAGGAAGCGCCTTCGGGTCCGCGGCCCCTGACCCCGGAAGATCCGATCTTCCACAAAGCCCTCGAGCTGTTGAAAACGCCGGCGAAAAAGGCCGCCTAGTTTTTTGTGCCGCTTGGCAATTTCCTGACAACGCCCCGGCGCGGTCGCAATTTTCTCCTTCTGCTTGCATTTCTAATGCTCCTCGCCGGTTGCAGGAAGAAGGAGAACAACACACCGCTGCCGCCTGCCAGGGTACACGCCATCACCCGAGAAATGATGCACGCCGCGGGCTCCGCGATTCGCGAGCCCGGCCGCATCGAGTGCAAACTGGAATTTGACCCCCTGCACACCGAACACGCCGATGGTATCCGCATCTCATTGAATCCCGGCGCGTCCGCCCAAGCCCGGAACGAATCGCTCGCGCGGCTCGTTCAATCGCTCGACCGCGTCGCTACTGCGAATGGCCTCGCCCGTGGTCCAGGTCAAGCCGCCGGTAACCCTACGCACCTCGAGTACCGCCATGCGGGTGTGCTGACGCACACCATTGAGATTGCCGTGCGCGCCGAGGCGCACACCGCGCCTCGGCCGGAAGGCGCCCGGGCGCGGCTGGCCATCATTGTGGATGACTTGGGTAGCGACCCTCACGCCGCCGAGGAGGTTTTTGCCTTGCCCTTTCCGCTGACCATTTCAGTGCTGCCAGACCACCGGCACTCCGCCGATATCGCGCAGGAAGCCCATCGCCGTGGCTATCAAGTGATGTTGCATCTCCCCATGCAGTCGGTCGGACGTGAGCGACCTGAATCTCAGGAATTGCATGCGGGCATGTCCCCGAACGATGTAGCGGCGCTGGTAGATCAATCGCTTCAGGGCCTTCCGGACGTTGTCGGCGTGAATAATCATCAAGGTTCGCAATCGACCGCGGATGCCGCGCTCATGGACGCACTGATGCCCGTGCTGCGGCAGCACAAGCTGTTTTACGTCGACAGCCGAACCACCACCGCCACGGTCGCCTACGACGAGGCGCAACGCCTGGGCGTACGCTCCGGATTTCGCAACGTGCCCTTCCTCGACGATGTCGCCGAAGTCACCGCAGTCCGCAAGCAGTTGCGGCGCGCATTGCGCGGCGCGCGGGAAAAGGGAGAAGCCATCGCCATCGGTCATCCGCACCCAGCAACTTTGGAGGCGCTTCGCGCAGTTCTGCCCCAGGCCAAGTCAGAAGGCGTGGAGCTCGTCTTCGTCTCGGACCTGGTGCACTAACCGCGACGCGCGCCGGCCGACGCCCATCACTCGCGCGTGATCAGTTGTCTTCTTTTTCCTTTTTCTTTTCTTCTTTGTATTTCTTGCTGCCTACTTCGGAGAAGCGCTTGTCGAGCGAAGCCTTGGTGAAGAGATCGTCAGGAAAACCGGGGTTGTACTTGCAAGCAGTAAGGAAGACCTGATTGATCCGCCGCCCATTGCGGTCCAGGGTGATCTGCAGCGGCGTCTGCGCGCCGTCCAAAAGCTGGTAATTGGTATAAATCCGAGTCTCCACGCTGCGATCCGGGCTGGTGTCATCCGCCAGCGTCACCACGCTGCGTACCAAAAAATGCGACGAGCGATCAACCGCCAGTCGAAAATCTCGCTGCTCGGAGTCCACGATCTCCACCCAATCGACCGTCCTTAAATCCACTATATCCGTCCCGCCGTAGCGAACGACCATTCCCGGCTCTTTCAAACGTGCCCGCAGGAGATTATTGATATCCCGCTTGGCCTGCTCCTGAAAATCGGCTACCGACACCGCGCTCAGCTCGGTAACCCCGCCGCGGTCGAGCGTCCAGCCTTTGTCGCCGTTGTACACGTTGACGATCACGCCCTTCTTCGAATAATCGGTCCGGTTCTTGTCCGGGTAGCGCCAAAACACCTTGAAGTTCGTATACCCGGTGAGTTCGCCGCCGTGCCCAAACTGTGCCAGCCGCCCTTCGCAACTGCTTTCGCGAATATCCAGATAGGTAGGGCCGCCGAGCGCGGTAATCAGTTGGTCCAGGACCTGCTTGCCCTTCGCCGCGCGCTCCTCCGGCATCATGTTGTCCGGATTTTGTCCGCGCACCGCCCCCGACAACAACGCGGCGACAAGCGCCATGCACCCTACAAGCTCCGAAAACCTTGTGGCCATCCTCAACCGCACAGCACCGCTCCCCCGTTTACATTGATGATTTCTCCGGTCATGAAGTTGGCCAAGTCCGAAGCCAGGAACAAAATCGGTCCGGCAATTTCTTCGGCGGTTCCCGGGCGACGCATCGGTATCGCCGCGGCGATGGCCTTTCCGCCGGACTTCGAGTTAATTACGTCTTTCGACATGTCCGTAGCCACCCAACCCGGCGCCACGCAATTCACCAAAATGTTGTGACGCGCCAATTCCGTCGAAAGCCCCTTCACCAAGCTGAGGATCCCGCCTTTCGACGCCCCATAGTGGGTGTGAAGCGATTCGCCCCGCTGCCCCGCCGTCGAGCTGATGGGAATCAGCCGCCCGGATTTTTGCTTGATCATCTGCGGTACGGAAAAATGAATGATCGAGTACACGCTCTTCAGATTCACGCGAATCATATCGTCCCACTGCTTCTCGCTCATTTTCTCAATCGGCAGATCCTCGAGGTTCCACACCCCGGCATTGGCTACCACCACGTCGAGCCGCCCCAGACGTGAAATGGCGAACTCCACCAGTTTCTTGTTGTCCGCGTGCTTGCCGACATCCGCCTTGAACGCTTCCACGCGCGTCCCATGCTTTCCCGCCTCCTGCTGCACTTGCTCGGCGGCGTCTTTCGCCCTGTTGTAGTTGAACACCACGTCCGCGCCGGCTTGCGCAAACAACTTAACCGCCGCGGCTCCGATTCCCCGCGACCCGCCGGTGATCAGTGCCGCCTTGCCAGCCAAAGAAATCATGATTCCCCCAAAGAAATATGAACCGCCAATTTTGAGAAGCTCCGCCAAAGCGCTCTAAGCTAGACTTTATGCGCCAGCGAAGCGCGCGAGGCGCGCGCCGCGCCCACAAAGTCCGCGAACAACCTCTCCGCCAATACGTCCCCCGCCATGCGCTCCGGGTGCCACTGCACGCCCACGACCCAGTTCGCGTCGCCGGCCCACTCCACGCCCTCGATGGTTCCATCCGGAGCCTGCGCGGTAACTTGAAGGTTCTCGCCAGGCCGGTCAATCGCCTGATGATGACTGCTATTGATCTGGGCTTCCGTCCCGTGATTTAGACTGGCGAGACGGCTATTCGGCGTGAAGTTCGCCGGATGCACTGCGTCGCCCTTCTCGGTTCCCGCCGGCAGGTCGGTGTTGCCGTGCCGCAGCGAACCCGGCTTCTCTGTAGAAATATCCTGCACCAAGGTCCCCTGCATATAAACATTCAGAATCTGACAACCGTAGCAGATAGCCAAAACGGGTTTTGAAGCTTTCAAGGCGTGCGCCAGGATGGCTTCGTCCGTCCCGTCCCGCTTCGCGTCTAAAGTCTTTGTCTTAATATGCTTAGCAGTATGATAACGACCAGGATCGACATCCGCAGGACTCCCCGGCAGCACAAACGCGTCCAATTCCTTTAACTGCCGCTCCAGTGCTTCTCTCGGCTGCTCGAGCGAAACCTCTTCAGGCTCCGCTCCGGCTCGGCGCACTGCTTGGAAGTAGTAGTCCAGCTTCTCACGATTCTGCTCGCGCTCCTCCGCCGCGGTGCGCCAAGGAATACCTACGCGAGGCCGGCCAGCAGCGTCACTTGATGTCGAAACAGGGGACATAGAACCCCAAATCGTAGCACCTGCACGTAACAGGCGGCAACTCGAGCTCTTGCCTACGTTCCGAAAGGAAATCAAGCGCGAAGGGGCGTCGCCGCACGCGAAAGCGCCGCGTCCAGGCAGAAATCGGGGCGGTGAAAAAAGCCCGGCAGCTCGCCCAAACGCGACGCCAGTTGC
>Ga0137398_10000153_pt1 | contig 20713 bp, 29 predicted proteins | sample czorhiz216metaG_FD_106659 | JGI IMG/M metagenome (GOLD analysis project Ga0137398, IMG submission 106659) | Vadose zone soil microbial communities from Angelo Coast Range Reserve, California, USA - czorhiz2.16 metaG | ecosystem: Environmental > Terrestrial > Soil > Vadose zone | place: USA...
ACAGGTCTCGCACTCGACATAGGTACAGATCCTACGTCTTACATAGGACCTGGTGCTGTCAAGGGTGTTCTTAAGGGTGCAGGTCTTATCAAGGGCGCTAAGGGTCTTCTAGAGGCTGGCAGTGCTGGCCAAATTGCGGCCGACGCAGCTAATGCACCAATCAAGGCTGCGGCTGCTGCCAATGACTACTTGCATACTGCACAGGCTGCTACAGCAGCTAAGGCCGCTGCTGATGCTCCCAAGATGACCACGGCTCTTGACGCTGCTACTCAAGCGGCCACACAGTCTATCGCTACGCAAGCACCCACAGTCTCTGCTGCTGTCCTAAAGAGCATCCCGCCGGATATGCGTGCAAGCCTCGCAGCGTCTGGTGTAGCCCCTGCGGGTATTGAGGCGACCTCTAACCTGTACCAGGGCATCTTGAAGGCTGCGCAGCCCGCACAGCAAGCCATGACCAGCACCTCTAGCATCGCAGGCCAGATGATGAACCCTGTGGGGTCTCTCGTGCCCGCTAAGCTGGTCATCAAGCGTCAGGCCCTCATCGACAAGGCCATAGCCGCACACATGGACTCTCCCTATCGCGAGGTTGCTACTCAGATAGGCGATGGTAACAAGGCAGTACAGTTCCTTAACCAGCGGTTCAATGCGGCCTACGGCTATAGCGATCTGCGGCCTATGCTACAGGATAGCCTATTGAGCGCACAGAGCAACGCTCAGCGGCAAGCTAAGATCTGGTCTGACGTAGTTAAGAGCACCTCTAAGCAACAGCGCATAGAAGCATGGGCGCAGTTCCAGAATATGGATAACCCTGGTGCGCTTATGCCTCATGGCGATCCTGCCGTGATGGATCTTGCACAGCAGATGGCAGACCACGTTAATGAACTGTTTGACCGTACGGGTATCAAGGGTGTTGCCAGCTCTGTAGCTACTCGTTCTGCCTTTACCTTCAAGGATATCAACAAGGAGCTGACTCGTACAGGAAGCAGCTTTAAGTTTATCAATGGCAAGGTAGACGATCCTCTCCTTGGCCGGGGAGTGATCAACTACAAGGCCAGTGCTGCTGATCCTACTGCATGGATGCGTTCTCTGAATAGCTACGAGCTAGCTAAGGGCGAGGATCCTGTGGAGGTCCTCAACAAGCTCGATATAGCCACTGAGAAGCTGGCTAAGAAGTATGCTCTCTATGACGAGATCGGTGCTCGCTTTGGTAAAACGGAGCAAGATGGTCCATTCAAGTACCTAGCCGCTGACCCTCGTTTTGCTGGACGCTACTTCCCCAAGGAAACAGTAGTCCAGATCAACAAGATGGTGGATGAGCTTAACAGCGTCAAGTACATGGGAACTAATACCTTCTTCAAGCAGATGGACCGCATCAACTCTGCTTGGAAGTCTGGTGTTACTATCTACTCGCCAAGTCACCACGCTCGTAACTTCATCGGCGACTCATGGCTCTCTTGGGTAGCAGGCGTCAATAGCCCTATACCTTATGTCAAGGCAGCAAGGGCCATGGCCGCCAACCATGACCAGTACAAGGAGTGGTCTACAGTAGGCAACCTCATTGCTCCCGATGCCATGGCTAAAGCTGCGGCTGATGGCGGCAAGACCCTACTCACTACCAAGAGCGGCGTAAATCTTACCGCTAAGCAAGTCTACATTGCAGCTCACCAGCATGGTCTTCTGATTCCCGCTAGGGCACTGGAAGACATCTATGCCCCGCCCCTCTTGGACAAGTGGTGGAAGGGTCGCATTACTGGCGGTAGAGCACAGAACCTCGCCCAAGGTACTTCCCAGCTTCACGAGCACTACACCCGTCTAGCTCACTTCATAGATGCTATACAAAAAGCACCTCGCGGTATGGACATCAAGACTGTACTAGACAACGCAGCTCATGAGGTACGCAAGTGGCACCCTGACGGCATGGATCTCACTGGTTTTGAGCAGCAGTACATGCGTAGGATAGCGCCTTTCTACTCATGGACACGCAAGGCCTTTCCGCTTGTGTGGGAAGCTATGCTCCAGAAGCCTGGCAAGGTCAATGCATACTCCAAGGCGGAGTATGCACTACAGAATGCTAACGGCATTCAAGGTATCAATAGGGAAGATCCCTTCCCAAGCAACCAGCTGTTTCCAAGCTGGTTGATGGACAAGGGTATCGGCCCTGTGGGTGCTTCTGGTATGAGTGGCCTTGCTGGTCTGATAGGCGATGCTGCTAGACAAGGTGTGAACAAGGGCAGCGGGCAGCCGCAAGGTGGCTACGCTTTTGCAGGACCCTCTAACCCTATGATTGATCTGATCTCGCAGTTCTTTGGAGCAGGCAATCCTAGGGCACCGCTACAGGGCGCAGGTTCTATGCTTAATCCCGCTCTCCGCATACCTATTGAACTGGCTACTAACCGTCAGCTATTCTCTGATGTGCCCCCATCCTATGATCCTAATAAGTACGTAACAGAGCAAATACCTGGCGCTGCTATCCTCTCTCGTCTCACTAACATCGGTCTCCTTGGGCCTACACAGCGGGGTCAGAAGGAGGGTCTCGGCAACCCTGAGGCTCTTATCAACTACCTTACTGGTGGAGGCCTCCAGGGCTCTGGTCCTTATATCTCTCAAGCACAACGAGAGGCACAAGCTAAGCTTGCTGCCGATCGCAAATCCTTTAGGACACCGGGGTGGTCTAATGTCCTCGCGCCTAAGTAGACTAGGAAGAACTAACTCATTCTACGCTAGCCTGCCTCACTTGATCGGCAGTGCTAGGGCTAACGCAACAGCACCCACACATACGCCTATACAGCAGATACTGTCTTCTATGGGTAATGCGCAAGTAGAGGCTGCCGGTAAGGCTCCATCTGGTACAACGGATCAGAGCCCGCAAGGCAACCCTAACTACGCTGCTACTACGCCCAATATGCAGCTGCTGTCTAGGCGTGTCCAGGGTATACTAGGGCAGCAACCTGGCATTTATTCCCCTAAGCCTCTTACCACCCCACAGGGTGGCGGAGCACGCGGTAAGGTAGCGATGGATAGGTTGCGGTCTCAATTCGGGCAGCAAGATCCTCGTGCTATCTATCAGAAGTTGCCGCCAGATGTAGCGGATCTGGCGGCCCGCTATGGCAGTCTCTAGTAAAGATCGGATACTTCGTTGTGGAAGAACGCACCGATATGGGTGGTGATATGCCGGGACATATCGTGCTTTCTAGTAGGGATCAGCGGAATGGTCTCGCTGATACTTACAAACTCCACCAATGCTCTCTTGATCCTATCATGCATAAGCCTCATGGGGATACCAGGGGCATCTTCTCTGATCCGACTGATCACCGGTCAGCCGGATATACCTCCTATTCTAGGTCCGCCGGAAAGGTTGCCACCATCCCCACTTGGTACAACTACGGAACCATCGCCGCCATTGCCATCGGAATAGTCATGCTAGCTATCCTGCGACTACTCTGGAGCTGAGCATGGTGACTGTATCTAAGAAGCTACTTCTATGGCTACTGACAGCGGCGCTGCTATCCCCTATGGCAGTAGCAATCATAGGCGTATACTACACTGACCATGTCGAGCAGCGTACCGAGCACTCTTTCAGTGCACTGGAGCAGCAGAACGATGCGCGCTGGTGCACGCTACTCGCAGCTATCGATGTACCAGTGTCACCTCAGATCGTAGATCCAATCCAGCGCAAGCGTTCCCTAGCAATCGTTAAGTACGTGCATCGCCTACGAATAGACCTACGATGTCTCAAGGCATAGAAAAAGGGACGCACCCACCGGGTGCGTCCCTTTTTTATTTCTGATAGTGCTTGATAATCTTAACCGATAGGCTACAGTGGTGGCCATCCTCAGGATGATCTTTGCAAAACCTACAGTAAGGATGTGTCAGGCCTGCTAGATGATAGGCGCACATATCCGTATGTGAGATGTGCTCGTGCACGCAGCCAGTTACTATCTGTACGTCGGCAGGCTCTCCACAGGGGCTGTATCTATTATTACTACGCCATACTTCACAGGGCGGTATTGCTTCGCAGTCTATCTCTTCGCTCGCCATTCTTCAAGCCATTCTGGCAGATGGTCGGGGCAATAGCAGGCGCCGTTCCTTCTAAAGAACCAGCCCTGCTTGCTAGCCCGCATCTTAGACCAGTAGTTATTCTTGGCCGTAGCATTACAGCAAGTGCACTTGATAAGTGCATAAGCCTTATCCGAGTGACCATCCGACATGAACGTCTCCAGCGTCCTCGCGACGAATAGAGATGAGCTGGACGTTGCTAGGCAACGTAATCATGACCGGATCTTTCTTGGAGTCAATGGTCTCCGTGAAAGCTCCCCACACGGGGGTAGCCGGACCAGACACAGTACCGGGGGTATGGTGCTGGAGTGCTACCCGGATGACTGCGGGCGGCAGTCCTTGAATACCGTTGTCGCAGCCGAAGTCCAGCGTGGTAAACTCGCCGGGTCGGACCTTGATAACAGTGACAGCGTTGTGGCCTAGGCGAAGCTCATTGTATGCCATATCATCATCTACTTCCTGTGGGTGCGTGTGCGCAAGCGGGGAGATATCAGGCATCCATTGCCCGTAGTCTCCTAGGAGGTCTGGATAGGCTTCGTCAGCATCACAACCGACTCCGCCTACAATGATGTCATTCTTGACTTGCCTGATGTGAGTGACCTTAGCCCAAGCACCAGCACTCCATGCATAGGTTTGCCACACATATTTGACAAGACCTAGATTATAGAGATACTCACAGACTCGGAGGCCGCCATAGACACCCACACGATGGGTACCAAGTACGTCTACCAGACCCTTGAAGTACTGCAATACATTAGGTCCGGCAGAGTCAAAGTCTACAGCAAAGTAGACAGGCCGGTCATCTGGCATATGCAGAAGCTTAGCCCTGGCCTTAGCCTTAGCAGCGTCTACTTGCCCAGCGACAAAGCCTGCCGTAGCACGGTTAGCCGTAGTCTCATAGACCAGCACAGACCACACACCACGAGAGGCGTAAGCCTTAGCCTCAGCCCAGGAGAGGTCTTTTGATAGGTCGTCAGAGCCATACCGGCAGACAAAGCCACCATTGCCTACGTACTTAGCGACTGCGTCTAGAGGTACATGTGCCCATGCAAAATCTAGACCCCTAATCATCGGCTGACCACCTGGTCTTCCCCATTCCGCAGAAGAACGGACAGGCTGGCGGTGATCAGCACCGTGTTGACAGGACCAAGGCTATTACCGGGCAGGGTCATGGTGTTGTCCTCTTCATTACTTCGTGGTGCCGTTTCCATCGCCGCCTATTACGACGATAGGTCTCTCGTTCTGTGGGTGTCATTCCATACCACATACCCACAGTAAGGGAAGGTACATTCCAGTACTCTTCTCTACAGTTCTCTAGCACGGGGCAAGAGGCGCAGATAGCTCTTGCCTCTTTCCATAGAGCGTCTAGGACATATCGGTTATGGTTCCCAGTCGGGAACTTAGGGAAGAACGGGTCACCCTCTGCACGGCCCTGACCGCCACATGCGGCCCGCTCCACCCACTCGGGTATGAGGGTACCGATCTGGTGCTCACCAGGCTTGAGGCGTTCCCTGAGGCCTCGACGGCGGCCCCTGGCGCTGTATGTCACGCCAACGGCCGCCGTCGTGCCCCTCACAGACGTATTACCCATTTGTGTAGTACCTTATAGAGATAGTAGACTCCGTGGCCGATAGCTTCCTTGTGATGGCTATCGGCTTTATTCTTTGGTGGCTCTAGACCAGCCCACTTGCAGCCAGCTTTCTTGCAGAGCGGCTCTTGTTCTATGAACTCGATGTTGTGCCGCATCGCAAACTCTTGGATGATACCGACCTCGCGGATAGTCTCCACCTTGCTAAAAGCGTGGGATACCCAAGGTCGAACTCGGTAGGTCTCGCAGATGATAACGCGGGGCATATCCTCAATCGTGGCTAGGAACAGACTGAGACCCGCTAGACCGCCCATGATGTCCCCGGTGCCGGTTAGATTGGCCTCCTCGTCGAAGCTTGCCCAACCACTTGTTCCACCAGGATCGAATGCCATATAGTAGTTCGGGTTCGCTGAAACCTTCGGGCTCTCCATCCCAGAACCTCATGTCTTTCCAGCCCTTAGTAATGAGGGCATTGTACTTAGAGAGGAAGGCGTGGCCATAGCTACAGCAGATCTCCACAGGCTGGAAGGGAGATCCGTACTCTCCATAGCCACACAGGTAGCAATGCTCGCGCTTGCCATGATTCAGAAAGACAGCTAGTACTCGGTTGGGTTCATCAAAATGGCCATACGTCATGTGAACTCCGTTGTTCGTAGTTAACTAGGGTATATAAATAGGGTCTGTGGCACCTCCTCCCACTTGATAGAGTCTTGCTCGTACTCGTTGCATAGTGCTCGTAGCGACAGTTCTAGCGAGTGCCTATCTTCTTGCATGGGGACCTCTATGCAGACGCACATGCTCTGAGTAGCTGCTGTGGGTAGTGAGTACCAGACCCCATTGACAGTAGCCTTGTCCTCATAGAACAGGTCATTGATGAGGATCAGAAAATCTGACTGTAGGTCAGACCAGCGTTCCTGATTCAGCTTGAAGCTAATGTTAGCGTTGGCTACGGTGAGAAAGATAGCAGTCACCTGTGAAGCTCCTCTATCCACTCTACGTCGTTATCCTTGAGGTACTCATCCACGAGCTGATTGCCAGTCTCAACATTGTGGTCTTGCAATTTAAGAACAAGGCTGTAGAGTTCTTGCGCAAGCCAACGCGCTTCTTCTAGTCTAGTCAACTTACTCAACAGTAGTCCTCTTGTCTGCGGTAGTCTACGGTAACTAGTTGATTGGTAAGGGTTTCGAGCGAAGCAAGGTGCTCGTAGACTTCACGTAGGGTCAACAGACCCTCAAAGTCAATGGTGACTCGGGTGCGGTTGCGGTCCACATAGAGTGGATTGTTTACTGCGACAGCATGGATGCTGCGGGCGGGGCCTTCTGTCTCCCTTACCCATGCAGCTCGTAGCTCAGAACTACTGGGTCCCCGGTATTCTACCGGCTCATCATCCTGTGACACTCTCTAGATCCTTAGTGTAGACATTGTCAGTAGCCCATTCCTTAACCTCTACGGTAAAGGGGCAAGCTTGGAACGCTTCATGAAGAGAGCCTACGTCTTCCATAGTCTGCCTGACTATAGGAATCCAGTAGTCCTCTGTACCTTCCTTGATCTCGCAGACATAAGAGTCATGGATCTGGAGTAGCGGTTTGCACTCGTCCCAATCCACCCTCTTACCCACTCTTATGCCTGTGTGCTTGACTATCTCAGCCGCCCCACCCTGAGTCAGAGAGTTAAATGCCTTGTGAGCATCGTTCTCTGGATCAGCAAAGTGCCGACGCAGGCCAGTCCACAGCTTGAGGTAGCCTCTCACTTTGGCCAGATGCGCCGCTTTCTTTTGTGTTGCGCGTAGCGCTGGATAGGACTCATAAAACTCTTCCCGCATTCGGCGAGCTCTTGCTGTAGAGACTTTGAAGACGATGGAGACTCTACGATCCCCTCCACCGTATAGCACGGTGTAGGTGAATGTTTTGCAATCTTGACGGAGCCAGCCGAGCAGAGCTGCCATAGCAGTGAAAATATTGACACCGGCTCGAAAGGCACGAAGTAGAACTTCGTCCCCTGAGTAAACAGCAGCAAGTCGGAATTCGAGTTGGGCGTAGTCAAATTCCCATAGTCGATATCCTCGCCGAGCCACGAACGCTTTCTTGAGATTACCATTCCATCGCTTTGGAGTACTGCGCGGAATCTGTTGCAGGTTGGGTTTCTCACAGGACAGCCGTCTGGTACGCGTACCATGCACCTTATAATTCGGTCGTAGGAATCCGTCCGGGGAGAGGAGATCAAGATATGCCTTGTAGTTGCTAGAGACAGTCTTTGACCATCCGCGATACTCAAGTACGAGCTGAGCAGTTTCATTGTCAGACGCAGCAAGTAGTAGTTCATACTCTTCCATCGCATACTTGTCGAATGAGGGCTTGCCTGTCTTCTCGCTTCGCTTGACTACCGGAAGATGAAGGTCATCGAAAAACAGCTTAGCAAGAAACTTAGGAGATCCAGGATTACCACCAAGGATGTCAACAAGCTCCGCCATACGAAGCTCTCCTGTGACAATCTCAGATTCAATGGTCTGTAGATCAGTGGCGATACCAACAGCTTCCATACGAGCAATGAAGCGTACCCACTCACGCTCATCCTCCCATACTTTACCGTTGAATCCTTGGCGATTAAACTCGGGTAGTATTTTCTCGAAGAGTTCGAGTTCACGCAGGGAGTCTACTTCGGAGTAGAGAGACATCATCCATACAGGGACAAACTCGTAGCCAAAGCTCTGCTCTATGCCACGCTGTACCTCAGACTTAGCCTTGCCCTCGCCACCGTAGAACTTACTGCAACTATCAAGGGACTTATCTGGTAGATTCTCATTGAGCATATGCACCATAAGCATGGTACAGTACCAAGGAGAATCTACCAGATCTATCCCCCAGTTGTTCCTCAGTCCAATGAGGTCGTACTTGGCGTTGTGGAAGACGAAGTGAAGGACCTTGTCTTCAACAGCCTCTCGGCATGGGCCTCCGATTCCTCTCGTATCTTGCTTCTCCCCACCAGCACCTTGCCCACTTCCTCCTCTGACTCCTTGAGAGCGTTGATATGCAGCGGGTAGCTCGGTTGGATTTCTACCTCCATTAGCAAGCGCAGCCCGCAGACAGAGCATTGCGGCTGACGAAAGATTTCCTTCACTGTGGTTGAAGGCAAGGTAGCCCGAAGTGACCGGCGCAGTTGCTTTACCATTGCGATAAGCATAGGACACGCCGAGGGTGAATGATTCTGGATCGGCTCTGACATCTTTTGCGTTTCCTTCAATGTCTAGTACGACAATACCATTGTACGCATAGCGCATGTTACCTATATCAGATAGATAGTCGGCTTCCGTTTTCTCCGTCTGAGTGGGCAGCATCTAGCGCTCCTGTGGGTGTTTCTTCTACCAACTCAAAGCTTAGGTCTTCTGTGCGCGTGATGAAGAACTCGTCGAATCCGATTCCCATCCGTGGTTTGAGTGTGTTGACGGCGATAGGTTCGTTTCGATCCGCAGGGTTGTCTTTCCAGAGTGATAGAACAAGGTCACATGTAGAGCCAATGTACTGGCTTCCAAATAGGTCGTATAGGGAGCTGGGTTTTTTATTGCCAACTTGTCCCTTGCGAAAATGGTGAATGAGTCCGACGAAGCAACCATATCTCCTCATGATCTGCTTCTTATAGAAGTCTAGTAGATTGATGATCGCTGGTGTGTCGTCTATATTAGACACGTTAGTACCGAGGGAGTCAATCATAATCCCATCGGGCTGGTACTGATCCATAATGTCCAGGAGTCTAGTCTGTTCGGCTATGTTATCGAAGCGTATTGAGTAGCCCAAGGGGACTACAAGCAGGTTCTCGTTGAGCAGTTTGAGCTCGTCTTCGTTGAAGCCTCTGAACATCTTCTTCATGAAGTAGTGGAGATTATCCTCCGGCATCTCCAAGGAGAAGAAGACTGTGCGCATAGGGTGAGTGATCTCAAAGCCTAGGAAGCTACGACCTAGCGCCATGTGGATAGCGAGCTGTAGAGTCAGCTGTGTCTTACCTACTGCGGGCGGTGAGACCAGCACCCACAGGCTCTCCTTAGGCAGTAGCCCCTCGATAACCCATTCAATCTGGATATCCTGAGCTACAAAGTCAGCACTACCCATAACGGGTAGTCTGCCCTCAGAGAACGCTGCGGGTGCCGGGAACTTGAGCCTAGCCCTACCTACTATTGCTAGTAGTTGTTCAACACGATCATCACGACCCAGGAACTTCTTCCAGCGCTCGTCAACGTTGAGTAGTACAGATAGGATCTCGGCATTACCCATACCCATTGTGGCGCACTCGTAGGCGAGCCAGCATAGCCTATCGGAACGATCGCCAATGGGTATATCATTAGACCGAAAAGTATTGAAAGCATTCTCAGTCCAATGATAGTGGGCTATGCACTCCATGACCTCTGGCAGGTCATCAATAATGTCTAGAGCGGCGGCAGTGGGAGGTTCACGGAGAGAGCCAAACTCCCCAGTGCTAGTCCTAGTGCCTGAGACAGAGAGTACAGCAACGCTTCGTCCACTCTCATGATGAATGGTGTTGGGTGGTCGAAGGACTCTATTTCGATTCCAAGTACCAAGGTCTGCGTGGAGGTTATAGGCGACTCTTCTAGTGATGGATTCAAGACCATCTCCAGAGACTTCAAACTCTCGGAGCTTCCAATACCAATGCTCATGAGTGTCTGTAGAGCTCCGTACTCTGTAACTGACAGCGGGGACCCCAAGCTTAGCAAGCTCAGCCTCTGTAGGTGGCCCGTAGTCGAACTCTGCCCAAAGGACATGCGATCCAAGCCAAGCTTCTTTAGTAGCTTCTCTTCGTCGGTAGAGGGAAGGCGCTGTATACACTTCGTAACTGCTGCTCTTATCTCGGACATGCTCTAGAAGTTCCTGTCTCTGAGTAGGCCACTCGAAAAAGTACTGTAGCCACTCACCTGTCACCGGATTCTTAGTGGCCGAATAGACGAATCCGCGTGTGTCCTCGTAGAGGAAGTCGAAGAACTCTTCTGTCGTATTGTGCGTGGGGAATGCCATGAGATCACCCACAGCTAGGGGCCTTGAGTAGCTCCTGCCAGTCTATGATCGGCAACGATCTCCCCAATCTTTGCGAAGTGCTCCTGATATTCAGGAAGCTTATCCCTATGGTAAAGAATCGCAGCAGGATGGTAGGTGACTAGCACCTTACGCCCTCTACGGTCGAGCACTTTTCCACGAATATTTTTGAACACTTCGCCAGGGTAGAATGTCCTTGTGGGGATGCGTCCTAGTAGCACTATTAGGTAGGGATTGACCTCGTTAATCTCTTGAGTGAGGTAGGGGATCGAGGCCTGTATCTCGCTGACGTGGGGATCTCTATTGCGCTCGCCTGGTCGGTACTTGAGCACGTTAGTTAGGTAGATACCGGGGAGGTTAGCGATATCAGGAAAGACTTCCTCCAGCATCTCCTCTAGAATGTCACCGGCTGGACCCACAAAGGGTACACCCATGGTGTCCTCTGTCTTGCCGGGTGCCTCTCCTACAAACAGAACATCGGCATCTGTATTACCTATACCAGGAACGAATCGATATGTGCTACTGAGATGGTCGAAAGCAGGATCGGCCTGGTATCCTTCATAGACTTCTTCGAGTGAAATGGTACTACTCCTTTGCGCGCCCAGAGCAATCATTGCACATACCACCGATAGTGGAACCACTAGCTCCACAGATTGAACAGGTTCCACTCATTCCACGTCTCCTTCTATTTTTATTTGTCCAGAGGTTCCATATGAGCAGCACGTTAATGAAGATTATTGCTGCTGTACGTATCAGTGCAAGTGCTAGTTCTTGTGTCACGTGGGACTAGTAGGACTCGAACCTACGACCTTTGGATTATGAGTCCATTGCTCTAACCAGCTGAGCTATAGTCCCCCGGGCACCCACAGGAAAGAGCATGTACCAACTTCCTGTGGGTGCCCTTAGAGTCAGGCAGGGCTGCAACCTTTAAAACAGAGCTAGCCCCGAATAGCTAGCTCTGCTCAGCAGTAAGGGAGCCTAGTGTCCCTTGCCAAACACGTTACCGCCCAACTCCGTACCGCCTATGGGAATCGAACCCACGCCTCTTGCCCCCCAGGCCGGAGTAATCACCAGATAGCGGCTTGTGTAGCCATATCCTGACGCCCTTTTCGGCTACAGCTTAAAGTGGACGCCTTATAGGGAAGTGGCAGGTGTCCACTGACTGACTAGAAGTTGGACTTGTCGAGCAGAGAATTCTCGTCTACCGCAGAAGCCAACGTCACATCATTGATCCATGTGTTGTAGCCCTCTGTGGGGTCTTTCTTAGCCCGCACAGTGATGGACAGCCATGCCTTGATACCAGCAAGGTCGTCGAGATGCTTAGCGACCTCATTAAGCTGATCACGAGGAACACCAAGCTGCATAAGGCGGGCATTGCGCTTCGTCTTAGCTTGACGAATCTCAGCCTTGCCCTTGCCGTCAGCCTTCTCGTATTCAGTTGCATCAGCTACGCGGTACACATCAGAGACTTCCCAACCCGCATAAGCTGCGGGGGAGTCGATCTCCCACTTGATGATGAACCAGCGACGGCCATCTTTCTTGGACTTCACAATGGAAGCTTCGGATATTACGCTAAGGTAGGTGTCGTCCTGTAGGGCGTCAGGTACTACGCCATCGAGATTGTCGAAGACCTCTTCGTCAGACATCTGTGGTTCCGTCCCATTTAGTGTAGATTTCAGGTAGGCGGTCTGCACTAATAACCTTGCCGTGCAGATACCTAAATCTTGAACCAGCGTCTTCGCGGGCTGAGGGTTTGAAGTTCACAATCCGCTTACCATCATCATCTATTAGGTGAGAGATGAAGTCAACGCTTTGGGCTACCATTGCAAGTGTCTTTCCGGGAAGAGCGGCCCGGATATCCCGATGCTTATCCATGAAGGACGGTTCCCTCTCATGACATATGAGAGTGACGTGTTTGTTAATGCGGAAGAGTGGGTAGATGATCTTTCTAAAGTGGTTTCTTACTGCGTGGTAGTCTCCCATTCCGGCTGTAGTAAATGGCTTAGAGTCGAGATCGGGTGCACCGGGAATCTTAGTCCAGTGCACCCGAGCATCGGCAGAAGACGGTGAGTAATTGTCTTGAAGATAGTCTATATACATATCAACCAGCATGTTGAATGGGTCAACAATGATGTGGTCGATACCTCTATAGAGTGGATCGTTATCCACGAGTGCCTTGACGAATACCTCAAAGTGCTTGAGGTTCTGACACTCGTCCACCATTACGTGGTCTAGTTCTGGCCAGTCCTTTAGCGAGACCCAGCCATTGTCACAAGAAAATAGAAGAGGGCTACGGCCACAGTGGCAAGCAGCAATAGTCTTCCCAGCCTTGTGCTCTCCATACAGTAGGTTCCTAAAGTGAGGTACACGTTCCTTCGCAGAGACAGGGGCTGAGAAGACAGCTAGCCTATCTCCAGCAGCAGTCACGGAGTAGTACCGTAGATTGGGTTGTCGCTAGTGGGATGAGGAGATAGAGTAGTAACACCTCGCGCCCGTAGCGCACCTTCCTCTACCAAGCGCTCTCTTAGGCCGTCACGCAGACTGTAGTAGCGTGATGCTCTGACCCGCAGTATAGGGTGATCGATAGGCTCTGCTACTAGTCGCTCTGCTAGGCGTTGCTCCATTCGCTGCTCGTAGTAATCAGTCGGGGTGAAGTTAGCCCTGGCCCACTGTTCATATGTGTCTATGCCAAAGGCCTTCTTGCACACGTACGACTTACACCACCTATCACAGGTGCATGGCCCTGACCAGATAGGATTGTCACACGCGTGGCACCTAGTCATTAGCCATTCCCTGTGCATGAGGGATGGCAGTACTTGTTATGCAGAGCACACCAAGCACCCCCGTTACGCTTGACACCCCCGGACGGATCTGGTGTGCCACCTTCACCACGTATCTCTTTGTACTGATATGAAGGACTCATAGTCTTGTTACCAACTCTCTCATTGTTTGAGGCCAGTCTTGGAAGTGGTATGCTCGGTCATCTACATAGATAGATGCTGGTAGCTTCCGGTTAGTTATGAGTATCCTACTCTTGTCTGTCCAGAAGCCTTCGTGGTTTAGGTCTACGTAGGTAGGTATGCCTAGCTGGTGCATCTCGAACCAGTGAGGTATGTAGTTCAGTCCGGCTAGTGAATGGGCACTACCGTGCCACTCTCTTGCACAGAGGATGTAGATAGGGTGCCTCTGTATCAGTGTACGGATACAGTCGAAAGCCCCGTCAATAGGTGCACCATCGATCGGCCCGAATGACCTATAGCTATGGATGACTCCATCAAAGTCTAGGGCTATGGTCCTACTCAAGGTTCCTCCGTAGCTTGACTTCGGTGTAGTCGTACGTGTTAGGCTTGAACATTGTCTGCAAGGTAGTCGTAGGATCCCTGCCGTCTGTCTCTATGTTACAGGGAGCTACGAAGTTGCACTTGTCACAGGTCTGTTTACTGTATGAAGGTGTTGCTTCTGCGAGCAAATGAGACTTACCTAGCAGCTTGAGATTAGCTATATCAATAGCCATCTTCTTTTGTACGGACATGATGTTGTCCATGCGCTGCTGCGTAGGGTCTATGAGCACGCGGCGGAATACTTTATCAGGTGTCTCATCTTTCATTTTGCGATAGCGGATTTGATTAAGGAAGCCAATCTTGGCTGTACTGCCTAGCTTACCCAGGGTCCAGAGATACTTAGGAATTTGAGCTGCCATCTGTATTGCTGTGGGTGTCCAGAAATCGTATGTCCATTTGTGATCTATGATTGCTTGTTCACCTACGTAAGGGCCTCTGATAATCTCTACGAGTAGGTCTAGCGTGAGGGCGTAAGTAACGCCACCACCTAGTGGTATATTGTACACTCCCTCGACGTCTATCACTCGCCATGGTTCACTCTTATAGTGCTGTGCGTATTCTAGAAAGCGACGAGTGACTATGGGCAGTACCTCCTCGTCTGTGGTTTCGTCATGGTCTGATATGATATACTCAGAGATGACGTTCATGCCTGCCGCTACGGCCTCCGTGTGGGTGTATTCAGCTTGCTTGGCTCTATAGTATGCTTCCATCACGCTATGCCCTAGTATGCCACACCTGAGCGGCATGCTTTGCGTACGCGGTGCTAGCTTCAAGCCGTAGGCGTACCAGTGGGCTTTGTGGCACCGCTGGTACGCCTCGACTTCGGAGTTACTAACTACAATCAAAGCGCTCCCATAAATTTCCCGAGCGCGGCGCCCATATGGGCCAACAAGCCAAATCCATTATGGACTAGCTTAGCTGTCCCGGTTGGGTTGGAGTATAGTAGGAACAACCCGAGAGCTATCCCTACTATACTCCAAAATCTCTTACTCAACGGGCTTCCACTCAAGCTCAGACACGTACACGTTCTTGAGTACCCACTCCGTCTGTTGGTCTTTCCCGCGCCTCTTGAAGCCAAGACTAGCGGGAGAGTGCTCTACAGTCTTGCGCATCCGCTCCGGGCCGACCCAGCGGGTACGCCCGGTCTTATTGCTGTACCACTCCGCCAGATAAGCCATCTTAGGCTGCTCTGAGCCCCTCACATGGCAGATGTGGAGAACAAAGCCCTCCTTGGAATCAAGGCGGTAAAGCTCCCCGTCGTCATCGACATAGAGCGTCTTAGCTACGCACTCGGGAGTGCGAGGGCACTTGTCGAGTTTCTTTGGCATCTTCATCGCGGCATCATCTCGTCAAGCATATCCCGGGTGATAAGACCCGAGGGGAGCATGATGCGATACTGCTCTTCATTCTCGCAGTACGCCTTCCACGCACGGAGTACCAGGTACATGTACTCATTGCGAGGTGCTCCGGTCTCTTGCATGTCGTAAAGACGAGAGCGGAGGGCATAGGCAGGCATGCCCTTGTGGATGTGCTCACCCTCAACGAACTGAGTCATGAACATCTTAGCCTTAGTGGCGTCCTGTTCTGACAGCAGCCACCAAGAGAAAGCGAGCAAGGCCCCTGGCAAGTTGCACCTACTGACAGACCCCACAGAAAGGGAGAGAGCGCGACTGACGCTATCCACATGCCTATCGTGGACAGCCTCAATCTCACTCATGGTAAGGCGCTTAGTATCACCCAAGCTCTTGCCGTTCTCCCAACGCTCTATCAACTTGACAAGCGCCGTACGCATGTTGGCATTTCGGAAGCCCCGCCGACGAAGGGAATCGGCATAGTTACGAGCAAGGCCCGTGTCGATGGTGTCATATGCACCCACAGGGAGCCTGCCGACATGCAAGAATTGCTGAGTCGTACCGCTGATAGCGACGGCGTTAAGCCTGTGGGAGCCGTCGATCAGGTTCTCGTTAACATCGGTACGGATAGGCGAACCGTCGAACACCCAGTTACCAGCAGCCATATCGCGGGCAAGGCCCTCGCCATAGCTACGGCGGTACTTACGGTAATCGATGTGGTAGGTGGAGAGCATAGCCTTAGCTGCCTCCGGGCCGACGGTGATAAGGGTGATTCTCACTCCGTCGGCGTTCTCTATTGCGAGAACTTCTTTGGGATCGTACGTCTCTGACATCTGTTTCCTTTAGTCGCTGTCTTTCCGGAAAGTTCCGGTGAACGGTTCGGGAGCACTAGGCCGACTGACCCCAGTACTCCATAGGACTAGTTCGTGTGCTGTAGCTGGTCTTGGACGATGAGGCCGATGAAGTGCCTCAACGGGATCGTATGTCTCCTGATTCCAGTAGTGCCATAGTAGGTGGCACCTTCCGCATATTTTGTGGATATTGCCTGTACTATTGAAGTCGTAAGGTGCTCCATCGTCGTCCATGAGTCCGGGTAGTATTTGGACCGGGCCATGATGTAGGTTGAGCTGATATCCATTAGCACAACCAACGACAGGATACTTACCTCCTCCGCACTCTGCAAGGCCTTTCCAGTCACAAGCAACGGACCCGTCGAGTGGAAACTCCAGAATGGCACTGTTGAGGATATCAGCTGCCGACTCCTCAGAGTTTCCTTCACTTCCAACAGGTCCGCTGCCAGATCGTGGTTCATTGCCTGTTTCAGTAGAAAGGTTCTTTGCTGCTCTAGCAACGACTCCTGCGTAGGGATTGAGCAGGACAGCGGCTGCTGTTGCTTCCGCACCTGATCTTTTACAGCAGCAAATAGAATCGCGGGTGTCCAGGCACTCATTGTGAAAGAACCTCCCACATGCTAGACATCCCTTTCCCATTAGCTACACTTCCCTTTTCCGTGCCACCTTGAGTCATGGCCGCAGTAGTAGTCACCACATAGGTCGCACTTTTGCCACTCACCCGGTGGACACTCATCACATACCATTACGCGGCCTCATCCAATCCTAGCATCTCGGAGAAAAGTCTAACCTCTTCTCTAGTTATGACACGCTCCTCGCGGCGCTGCCGGTCTAGCAACTTCTTAGCCATGAATTGCGCAGTGCGCAATTCAGCGTCTGTAAGTATAGGTGCTAGAACGGCAGCATCGTCAAAGGTACCTGCCATGATAGGCTTATTGTCTGGCCGCATCGCCCCCTCTATTTGTCCAGATAGGGCCATGTTCTTACCTCCTTAGAGTAGGTCGTTGTTATAATTGTCCATGATGTCGTTCTGCTCCTCGTCCGAGGCCTCGACGTAGTAGTCTATCTCATCCAGGGAGCGGATAGCGGAGTAGAGATAGGCAGACTCGGAGTTGGTAAGCTCCAACACCTCATCGGCAAAGGTCTCATAGGTGTAGAGAGACTTACCAGGAACACGCAGGTGCTCCTTGTAGAACTTGGTACCCACAGGGGCAAAGATAAAGCCTGTGTGACCCGCGAAGCAAGCAGTGGTACCGCAGTTGATGACCTGGCCTTCGCTTTCCTTGACCTTGGGAGTACCAAAGCCAGAGTAGGTAACGTCGCCGTCATCACTTTCATAGCCCGGAGAGGCCGCGATGTTAGTCCAGTGGCACTGATCGTGGCGCTCAGTGTCAATCTTGATGGCAGACACCACGGTGCGGGCGTTTTCCCTATTCATCTGGTTCCTCCGCTATTCGCTTGAGCTCTTCTGCTGCTGTGGATGTAGTGTGCAGAGTGTACTTGTCAGAGTCTACACCAGCTATGCCATGACCAGTAGGCTTAGTCTCTAGCGTCTTGTGTGCAGTCCTAGCACAGTTCTGGCACAGCTCGTAGTTCTTAGTTATTGAGTCACGATCAGCATAGTGGCGGCCATGGGCATAGGGTATGCGTATTTCCACTGCGCAGAGTTCTGTATCCGCAGAAAAGGCATTGGGAGTCCATTGCTTGCCGCAGCGGTCGCACTCTTTCTTAGTTGCCATAAGGTGGGAGTCTCCAGGCGGGGTCTGTTACCCTCAATAGGGCTTCTGTTTTCTTCTCCCATTCAGCCCACGTCTCAGTCCCGCCCGGAGCATTCTCACCATATCGCCTAAGGTGGAATGCTTCGAGCAGGAGCTTAGCCGCTTGCTGATGGAATGCGTCAGCACTCACTTGCGGGGATTGAGTGAGCCGGGCTTGTGCATGTCGTGCCCAAGGCCCTTGTCATTGCTCGGGTTATTCGGAGCGCGGGGATTGGGACCGTGGTCTACGTATACCTTGAGGCGAGCAGCAAGCTTAGCTGCTGCCTTGGCTCCCCGTCCCTTTTCCCTCTTTGGCTTGGTGCGCTTTCCTTTCACGTCTCTCCCTCTTATTCAGTCTGCGGATATAGAAGAGGCCGATCTGGTCAGTTCCATTGAACATAACCTGCCAGCCACCTCCCATATCCTGCCACTTGCCGCTGTAGTCAGGATCTCCCATAAAGGCTATCCTCACGAAGTCTTCTCTTTCAGGTAGTCGGTAGCAGCCTTGAGAGCTGTCTCGAACAGCCCTTGCTGCTCTTCCTTGAGGTCGATAAGGTTGGCCATGTCTACATCAACTGTATCGGGCGTATGGAGAACGTGTACTGTTGTAGGCCGTTCTTGTCCCATACGATCAACGCGACCATATGCTTGGGCCATTCTTCCCGGCGACCATTCGCTGTCCACGATGAGTATCTGAGTAGCACCAGTGAAATCAAGACTCTGTCCAGCCACTTGATAGTTGGCCAGTACAACGTCCCATTTGGCTTTAGCAGGCTCGGTCTGATCCGCGTCAAAGTCTTCTTTGATAGCTTCCCGGGTTTTGTCTGTTGTTCCACCGTCCAACACGACAGCTCGAACCCCAAGGGCCGAGAGTCGGTTGTAGAGTTCCTTGAGTGGAGCTTTGAACTTAGAGAAGACAACAACTCTCTCATCTTCCATGAGAACCAGTTGACTGATGATGCGTACAGCAGCATCCATCTTTACTGATTCATTGATGTCGCACTTGAATAGGATCTCGCCGGTCATCGGGTCTTTCAACTCAATGCCCATTGGCCAAGTAATCATCTGGCGCAGTCGGGTCATAAGAGCCAGACCCTCAACACCAATGGCCTTCTCTTCGGTCATACTACTAAGCAGCATAGCCGACTTGATTTCCAGCTGCTGGTATGCGTTGTACTGCCGGGGGTACTTCTCTGGAGTAAACTCCAGCTCGTGTACCACTATTTCCTGTGGAGGAATCTCCACGCCAGCGGCCTTGCGATCTCTCTGTACCAGCCTGAGTCCTAGCTGCTCAATAAGCGTTTCCTGAGCACCATTGAACTCATTGAAGCGCCAGCGACCACTGGCATCTTGGATGAGGTAGTCTTCCTTGAATGCCCGCAGTGTCGGCCACGAATGCCTATCAACAAGATGAAGCAAAGGCCACATCTCGTCAGGGTAGTTAAGCCACACAGTCCCTGTCATAGGCAGTACATTCTTAACGCTGTTGAGTTCGTCTTGCTCGAACGGATAGACCACGTCCCGCACACCCTTAAAGGCATACGTTCCTTGGTCCTTCATCACATGTGCCTCATCAATGACTACGGCTTGTACGTTCAAGGCCTGTAGCTTAGGGATGAAGGTAGGATCGCGACGCCACGACTCGACATTGACCAAGAGAGTGTACTCATCCAGCATGGGAAGAATTTCCAGCAAGGCGTTCTTCTCATTGGCAGGCTTCGAGGTCATGTCGAATAGGGGCCTATGCTTAGCCCAACGGGGCATTTGCTTCCTGAAAGCGGAAGCGGTTTCCTTCGGGAGGAAGATGATAGCCTTTTTGACAAGCAACTTGTCAAGCCACATAAGGGCCGAAAGAGTCTTACCAAGACCTCTCTTGTCCCCCAGAATGCCTCGACCCGCTACAGCAAGCTGCGTAGAACCACTGCGCTGATGAGGCTTGGCATCCTTATTCCAAGCCCGGGACTCTGTCAGGATCTCAAGGATCTTACCCTTAGCTTCGAGATCCTTCCTGATGCTTATCTCTTTCTCAGCACGGGTACGCTCTCTCTGCTTCCTCTCTATGACTCGCTCTATCTCTCGCATTTCGGTGCGGAGACTCCAGCTCTTTGTCTTCATCGTCTCTTCGGCCGCTTGCAATACATTGAGTTGGCCTTGGAGCTCTAGAACCTTAGCATGAACGGCATCAGCTTGTCGAGCGACAGCAAGACGCTCTTCCCTTTTGTCATCCAGCGTCTTCTCTTTTTCGGCAAGTATGGCCTTAATGATCTCCAGGTCTTCCATCTGCGTCTTCCGCTAGTAGCTGGTAATGCACATAGTTGGCATGACCGACCCGCAAGTCTCCATTCTCCAGCTGTACTAGGAGAGGAATGAAGCCTTTCCAGGACGTGGTATCGGATCGGTCATAGATGGTGATGCGTGGCCCCTGTGGGTGCTGTTTATAGTACAGCCGCAGAAACACATCCGGGGTGATATCGAGGTTACTCATTTGTCCCACTTGCATATTGCCCATATGATGAGGGCAAACGCGCCACCTAGAGCTAGTGGCATGCCTATCATAAAGATAGCAGCACCGATAAGCGCTGTTGCGTTGTCACTCATGAGGCGTCCGTGTGCAGATGCCATCAGGGCACTCGCTACAATAGACTGGGACTCTGAATCTATGGGAGTTAGAGCTATGCCCGCATACTTTGCAGTTAACCCGAAAATTCATAGAGTGGCCTTGGCTTGTG
>Ga0137398_10000154_pt1 | contig 20617 bp, 11 predicted proteins | sample czorhiz216metaG_FD_106659 | JGI IMG/M metagenome (GOLD analysis project Ga0137398, IMG submission 106659) | Vadose zone soil microbial communities from Angelo Coast Range Reserve, California, USA - czorhiz2.16 metaG | ecosystem: Environmental > Terrestrial > Soil > Vadose zone | place: USA...
GTCGATCTTAACCGACGCAAATTCCTCGTTCAATACTGTCAAACAGCATCGTTAGCTTTTCTTCCCGCCGGCCTCGGTCTGCCCTTCCTCCTGCCTCTGGGCCTTGCAGGGCGTTCCCCTGAGGCGGGCGATTTTCACCTGCGTCCGCACTATCGAGCGCAAAGAGCGCTGGATAGTGTGTTGAGCAAGGTCCAGGCAGGCCTGGACGAATTCGTCACGGAAAAATATCAGGATTCTGTTGCCGAGGTCTTGAACGAGTGGAGCTCCGAACTTCTGGAATTCTCAGGAGCAACCGCTGCGCTGGAAAGGGTGATGACAGCGACTTTTTCCGGAACATCCGCGAATGCCCGGGTGGCGCAGCCTGTCCGGACAGGCACGCTACAAGTGCAGCAAATGAAGTTCAGGGAAAACGAGGCAGTGGGACGCGAAGAGTTTCTGCGCGGGTGGCGCTCCTATGTGAAGGACTTTTCCCGGGTACTTATCGCTGAATTTCAGGTGACTGGCATTCAAGCGGGATCTCCCTCGGCGCTCGCTGCCGGAATCACGAGATACCTTCAAACATCCGTACGTTTCGAATTGGTGGGCAGCGGCACTGGTTTCTTCCGCGAACAGCGCGTGGGAAATTGGGAACTAGAGTGGGAGATGGTCCCGTCCGGAGAGCTCCACCTGCAGAAATGGCGGATGCTGGGCGAAACGCGAAGCCGATCGCTTGCCCCGGTCTTCACGGACATCACCGCGCAGGCGTTGGGCGCCAATCCTTCCTACGTTTCGCAGCTGATTCCGGGAACCGATTACTGGCGCACCGTTCTCGACGGGGCCTCTGGCATCGATATCTACGGCCACAATGGAGTCTCGGTTGCGGACGTCGGCGGGGACGGGCACGACGATCTGTACATTTGCCAGCCTGCGGGACTGCCCAACCGCCTCTATCGGAATCGGGGAGATGGGACGTTCGAGGACATCACGGCACCGTCCGGACTGGGGATTTTGGAGAACACCGCTTGCGCGCTTTTTGTTGACGTCGATAACGACGGGCGGCAGGACGCAATCATCGTGCGTGCGAATGGGCCACTTCTGTTCTTGAACCAGGGCGGCGGAAAATTCCGGCGGAGTCCCGATGCCTTTCGGTTCGCTAACGCTCCGCAAGGCGCGTTCACCGGAGCGGCGGTGGCCGATTATGACCGCGATGGCTGGCTGGACGTTTACTTCTGTTTGTACGCGTATTACCAGGGCACGGATCAATACCGATACCCGACGCCGTACTACGATGCGGAGAACGGTCCGCCGAATTTTCTGATGCACAACAACCGGGACGGAACCTTTCGCGACGTCACGCGAGAATCCGGGCTGAATCAGAACAACACACGGTTCAGTTTCTGTTGCGGCTGGAGCGACGACAACCTAGACCAATGGCCGGACCTGTATGTGGTTAACGACTTTGGCCGAAAGAATCTGTACCGCAATCACGGCGACGGGACATTTAGGGACATTGCGCAAGAATCCGGGACCGAAGACGTCGGCGCAGGCATGAGCGTTTGCTGGCTGGACTACGATGGTGACGGCAAAGACGATCTGTACGTCGCGAACATGTGGACCGCCGCGGGGAATCGTATTGCCGGGCAAGAGATCTTTCAGAGCAAAGCCGGTGAGGAAGCCCGCGCTCTTTATCGGAAGCACGCCGTGGGCAATTCTCTGCTCCGCAATCGCGGCGACGGCCATTTTGAGGATGCCGGTTCGCACGCCGGAACGGCGCTGGGCCGGTGGTCGTGGTCGAGCGACGCTTGGGATTTTGACCACGACGGATTCCCGGATCTCTACATCGCCAACGGGATGATTTCGGGGACCATGCGGGAAGACTTGAATAGTTTTTTCTGGCGGCAAGTCGTTGCTAATTCGCCGGCGGAGGCCAAGCCGCGGCACGATTACGAGCAGGGATGGAATGCCATCAACGAACTCATTCGCGCTGATGGCACTTGGAGCGGATTCGAACGGAATGTGTTTTATCTAAACAACCGGGATGGGACATTTTCCGACGTGTCCGGAGCCGTTGGGCTTGACTTCATCGAAGACAGCAGGACATTCGCGCTCGGGGACCTTGATGGAGATGGGCGGGTGGAAGTGATTTTAAAAAACCGCAACGGGCCGCAATTGCGAGTTCTGAAAAATGCAATGGCGGACCTGGGGCCGGCCATCGCTTTTCGCCTTCGCGGGAGAACCAGCAATCGAGATGCGATCGGCGCGGCGGTGACCGTCGAAACCGGTTCGCGGCGCCAGACTCGCTTGCTGCAAGCTGGATCGGGATTTCTGGCGCAACACAGCAAGGAATTGTTTTTCGGGTTGGGAGAGGCCAGACAGCCGGTCGTAGCAAGCATCCGGTGGCCGAGCGGGCTTGTGCAACAAATTCGGGATCTTCCACTGAACCACCGCGTGTGGGTGGAGGAAGGCGCGCCGCCGTCACGCGTGGAGCCTTTCAAACCTCGCGCTGGTAGTGTTCCTTCCGCGGCGGCGGTTATCCCGGGAACCGCAGCGCTTCCTCGTTCGACGGAATCCTGGTTGCTGGCGCCGATCGCAGCGCCAGATTTTTCTTTGCCGGATGGCGCTGGACGGATCGAAACGCTTTCTGCTCGACGGGGCAAACTGACGCTTCTGCATTTCTGGTCCGCGGCATCTCACGGATACGAACGAAGCCTGGAGGAGTTCAATGAGACGTACGCGCGTTGGGCGCGCGAAGGAGTGCAACTGCTTACCGTGAAAATCGATGACCCAGCAGATACCGGCAACTGGACGTCGCACTACCGCCGCTTCCCTTTCCCGATTCTGCGGGCTTCTGCGGATACCGTCGCCATTTACAACCTGCTTTATCGCTACCTCTTCGATCGACGGCGCGATTTGAGCCTTCCTGCTTCCTTTTTGATCGATGCGACCGGGGCCATCGTCAAGGTTTATCAGGGAGCGGTGCCGAGGGAAGACTTCGAGAAGGACTTCCGCGGCATTCCGCAAACCGCGGCGGAACGGCTGGCGAAGGGGCTCCCTTTCCCCGGTGTAAGCGAAACATTCGAGTTTGTGCGCAACTACCTCTCGTACGGCTCGATTTTCTTTGAGCGGGGGTATCTGCAACAAGCGGAGGCATGGTTCCAACTGGCGCTGCGAGACGAGCCGGTGGCCGAAGGGTTCTACGGCCTCGGAAGCGTCTATCTGCAACAGCAGAAGACCGAAAAAGCACGGGAGAGTTTTGAGCGCGCGCTACAACTAGCTGCAAACTATCCCGGCACGCTCCCGAATGCGTGGAACAACCTGGGAATCCTGGCAGCGCGGGCCGGACGCACGGATGAGGCCATCCAGAATTTTCAGCGCGCATTGCAACTAGACCCCGATCATTTGATCGCGCTGAACAACCTGGGTAACGCCTATCGCGAGGCAAAGCGCTGGCAGGATGCCGAGACGGTACTGCGGCGAGCTCTCGAAGTTAACCCCGGGGACCCCGAAGCCAACTACAGCCTGGGCATGGTGTTTGCGCACCTCGACGACACCGAGCACGCTTACGAATATCTGCAAAAGGCGCTGGCTGCCCGGCCGGCTTACCCCGAGGTTCTCAATAACCTTGGCGTTCTCTATTTGCGAACAAAGCGTCGCGACCAAGCGGAGAAAAGTTTCAGGGAGTCGATTCGCGTGGCGCCGGACTTTGATCAGTCGTACCTTAATCTTGCGCGTCTATACGCACTTGAGGGTGACGCAGGAAAAGCGCGCGAGGTCTTGCTTGCACTGCTGAAACAACACCCAGGTCACGCGCAAGCGGAAAAGGAACTGGAAGGGCTCGGTCAATAAGCGTGGCCGCGTGACGGCTCCGAGAATGCGTCGTTGCGCGCTAGGGGGTGGTTCTTCTGGGTGTGGGGGCACTGAGCAGAGTGACCACCATGTCATAGAATTTCTTGGTGTCCAGGTCCACTTGGATTTCAATGGGCTGCATCTCTACGCGCGGTCTGTCTTCCGCGGCCCAAGTCAATATGCTGCCATATCCAGCACCGCGGTCGAGGTCCACGTCCATGAAGCGCGTTTCATTCTTTGTAATGATGGCCGGCTCGAGCCAAGCCACAGCCGCCAGTTCATCCCAGAGATAATTGTATTTACGGAGCACCGTGTACTGGCTGATGTAGCGGGCGGCGGGAGTGTCCGCGGCCCTGATGCGGTCGAGCAGTTCACGCGTCATTGCGGTCTTGACGGAAATGTCGACGGTGGTGCACACAATCTTTTTCCATTTGGCGCGAAACACGATATGTGCCGCTTCGGGATCGAACCAGATGTTGAATTCGTGCCGGGGCAAATTTACGAACTCGGGATCATCGGTCTGCGGACTGAGGCTTGCACCCATGAAGACGAGTTCCTTGACCAGGCTAGGAAATTGCGGATCGATGGAGGTGGCCAGAGCTAAGTTGGTCATTGGTCCACCGGCATAAATCGTCACCTGATTGGGAAACTGTCTTACCGTGCGCACCAGAAAATGCGCGGCGTCTTCCTGGCTTGGTTTGGCTTTGGGGTTTCCTTCCTTCAGCTCTGGCACCTTGTCCGCGGGGTGATACATCCGCGGAGTCCAAGCACCCAGGTACGCGATCCGCCCAAATTGCTGCTCCCAAAGTTCGGTTTGCTCTTTGGTGCGGACCAACGGATATTCGGTACCGGGAACGACGGGAATGTCAGTCCGTCCGATGAGTTCGAGCATGCGCAACGTGTGCGCCACTTCTTCCTTCAGCCACATGTCACCGGTTACGACGGTGATGCCCAGCACGTCGGTCTGTCCTGACTGGATCAGCAGAAGTGTAGAGTGCAAGTCCGTGCCCGCGGGACCGGCTTCGTCTTGATCGATGATGACTTTGCGTCTCTCCTGGCTTGAGCATCGCGGGCACGCCAGGAGCAACACCGCGGCGAACAAAGCCGCCGCCGGCAGGGAAAATTTCATCGAGTATCCCTCCTGCTTGCGGTGCGGTGGCCGCGTCAATGCAACCGAGGCCCGCCAATGCCGATCGCGCCTAAAACGTAAGCTTGAGGCCAAATTGCACGACGCGGGGGTTGTTCACCGTCGACGATATCGAGCCGAAGTTCGGGGCACTGACATCGGCAAACGGATTGCTTCCGGTATTGGGGAGACCAAACTGTGCGTGGTTAAAGAGATTGAAAAACTCCGCCCGGAAATTCAAGCCCAGGCCCTCGCGAGGAAGCGCGAACTGCTTGATGATCGAGAAGTCCGTGTTCACGAAGTCGGGGCCGGAGAGTGGGGTGCGATTTGCATTTCCGAGTTCTCCAGCCGCGGGGATTGCGAAGGCACAAGGATTAAACCAATGAGCGGTATTATGGATCTGCGTTGCACCCGCGCAGCCGGGATCCGCCTTGTTGGGATCGCCGACCTGGTCGGGACGAATGAGGCTATTTCCATTGTTCTGAAAATTTACACCAGAGGTAAAGTTGGCACTATCGACCACAAACACGGGGAACCCGGACGTGATCTTTTCGATGATCGTTACCTGCCAGTTGCCGAGAATCGTGTTGACCGCGCCATTCCAATCATGGCCAAAACGTTTGCCCCTGCCGACGGGCAAATCATAAATGATGCTAGCCGTGAAATTGTTGTTGAGATTGATCTGTGACAAACCCCAATCCAACTTGTTCCAATTGGGCAGTGGAAAGTAGGTTGCTCCTATCGAGCTGCCTAAGCCATCCGCGTAACCATTATCGTAAGCGCGCGAATAGGTGTAGCCGATCAGAGCGTAAATGCCGTACTTGGAACTCTTCGTCTCGGCCTTGATCTGCAGACCGTTGTAATGAGCTCGGCCGAAGTCGGTAATGTTGGCTATGTCGGAGAATTGGAACGGCGTGTTGAAATACGGCGCTGCCCGGAACGCGCCACCCGGCGCGCAACCTAATGTGTATCCGGACACAGGACTCGGCCCCCCTGCGCAAGCAACCGGCGTAGACACATTAAGGTTGTTTCCGTCGATCAAAATGTGTGAGCCGCGAGAGCCTGCATATCCGACCGTAAGCACAATCTGACCGGGGAGCTGATGCTCAACGTTCACGTTGAACTGTTGAACCCGGCCGAGCTTGAAGTCGATATTTTGAGCCTGAATGGTCCCCGTGAAACTCGTGGGGACTGGTGGAGCGCTAAAGATCGGAAATCCATCGGACATGTTTATGGCTGATGGAGTCAGTCCAAACTGTGTGGCACACGCGGCAGTCGCAAAAGTGCACGCGCCGCCGAAAGCAAAACTGTCTGACTCCGCATAGTACGGCGGATTCTGCCACAAACCCTGGGCGCCCTGACTCCAAGAAGAGTCATGGTATATGGCATATCCGGCACGAACCGCGGTCTTGCCGCTGCCCCACGGTTTCCAAGCCAAGCCAATGCGCGGCTCAAATGCGGTTTTGTCGAACTGGACGCCTGCCCACTTGTCAGCGCCTTGACCAGAAATCAAGAACTGACCGGTCTTAAAGTTAAAGTTCGCCTGGCGGTTGTCGACTTCGGAAATCGGAGTAGTCAGATTCCAAGCCAGGCCAATGTTGACCGTGAGATTCTTGGTGATGCGCCAATCGTCTTGGATAAAAGGACGGAAGATTTTCCAGCGGCGGCCCGTAGTATCGCCTTTGAACGTCTGATCGTGAATAGCCAAGCTGGGCAGGCCAAGGAGAAAATCAGACTCCGGTTGACCGCTCCAAAAACCGGTCAAGATCCAATATCCGTCCTGGAAGCCTTCCGTCCGGACGTTCATTTGATTGGCCCGGATGCTGGCTCCCACTTTGATTTCGTGTTTGCCACGAATGAGATCCAGGGAATCGCTTAGAGAAAAGACGTTCGTTCCACCTTGGAAGGGGGAAAAGCCGCGATCTCCGAGGGACCAGTAACCACCGTCAAACTGCGTGGAGGTCAGCCCGCAGCTGGTACCTCCTGCCACACAGGTACCGCCGCTGCCGGTGCAGTCCAGATCAGCACCGGGGATACCGATCTGCGCGGCCTTGCAGCTCCCCGTGCCATTCGACGTGATGTAGTTGAAAATCCTGTTGTAACCGCCGCTAATCTGATTCACGGTAGTCGAGGAAAAAACGTGAGTCTCCGAGAGCGTAATGTTGCGACCGTGGTTGAGGATCCCCTGATTGCTGGCAAAGGGTGCCGCTTCGGCAAATCCCGGTGCTCCACCCGGCACGTAAGAACTGGCTTGGTCGTAGCTAAAGCGCGCCAAGGCGGAATCCTTGCTCGAGAAGTTATGATCCAGGCGAACGTCAAATTTCGTTTCGTCCAACGTTCGCACCGGTTCGCTCACGAAGTTGTAGCCGATAGTCGGGTTGCTCGCATTCGGCAGCGGGTAAAGGTTAATCATCTGCGCCGAGATAGGATTGATGAGATTCGCCGGAATCTTGTTGCAAGGGGTCCCCGCCGGCTGGCTGCCATTCGCGCTGGCCGGTAGCGGGTTGCCGCTGGCATCGCATTGGAAACTGTTACCAGAAGGCGCACCATTTACATTCGGATTTGTGATGGCAATGGGATTTCCAAATGCGTCTGTTGTGAAATCGCCGGTGCGCATGGCAGCGGTCGGAACTAGGCCGGTAAAGGCAATCCCATGGCGCTGGTACTTTTGCTCCCCGTCGATAAAAAAGAACGTTTTGTTCTTGCGGATTGGGCCGCCGATGGAGCCGCCAAACTGATTCAGGTTGAATTTTTCGGTCGAAGTAGCGAAAAAGCTCTTCGCGTCCAGAGCGGTGTTGCGCAAAAACTCGAACAGCGATCCGTGAAAGCTGTTAGAGCCTGATTTCGTGGTCACCAACACGGTCGGGCCGGCGCGCGTTCCGTATTCCGCGGAGTAGTTGTAAGTCAGAACCTTGAATTCCTGAATGGAATCGATCGAGGAGAGAATCCCGATCCCACCTGCGGTCAATTCGTTGTTATCGTTGCCGTCCAAGAGCCAGTCCGTGCTGTTGGCGCGCGATCCGCCAACGGACAATGAAAATGACCCACGCGCGGAGACCTCGCTGCTCGGACCACCGTTAAAAAAGCTATTGGGATTGGTTTCCTGCGATGTGCCGGGAGTGAGCGTGGCGAGCTGGACGAAATCGCGCCCGTTCAGCGGAAGCTGCGTAACTTGCTCGGAGGTAATGACCTGACCGAGCGAGGGATTTGTGGTCTCAACCGCGACTTCCGTGGCGCTGACTTCTACTTGGGAGGACACCGTGGCGAGTGACATGGTGAAATCCAGCTCGCGCTGCTCATCGATCTGCAACCGGATGTCCTTGCGCTCCACGGTCTGAAAACCCTGGAACTCAACGCGCAACGTGTAATTCGCCACCGGCAGCAAGGGGATCAGGTAGTGGCCGGCGTCGTCGGTCTTGGATTCGCGAGACGCGCCGGTGTTCTGAGAAATTGCCGTAACCGTGGCCCCGACGACGACCGACCCGGTCTTATCTGAGACCGTTCCCGAAAAACTACCGCTTGCTTGCGCGTACATGGCCGATGGGATGGCCAGCCCTACTGCGCAGGCCATAACCGCCAAAAGGATTCGCTTGCTCATTTTCACCCCCCAAAGACTTGCTCTGGGCACAGCGGCAAGATTTGCGGCTGTCCCGCACCAGACGGCATTACCCCGACCCAATAACTAACCTCGAGGATTGTGGCGTTCGATCTTCCGTCTCGAGAAAGGCGCCAGCTTGCCTCGAACATCAAACTTGGAAAAAAAACAGTGTGTGGGCAAGTTACTTTCTCAAGCACCCGGTGTCAAGGGTGTAATGCCTGGCTTCGCATGGCAAACCGCGAAGGTCTTGTAGATTGCGGCCATCAAGTTGCGCTGTAAGGCTCCAATTGGCCTCAGGTTTTCTTGAGGCCGCTAGGGACGAGCGGTAAGGCATTCAGGCGTGTGCCGGTGGCATTGAAGATGGCGCTGCCAATGGCAGGGGCGACGGCCATGATAGGCGTTTCGCCAGCGCCCGCCGGAGCGAGGTCTTTGCGGTCGAGGAGAATCGCATCGATTTCGGGGATATCGCGGAAGCGCGGAACGCGATAACGCGAGAAACGCGGGTTGGTGATGCGGCCATTTTCGAATTCGATGGCTTCAAAAAGCGCGCCACCGAGTCCCTGGATGTTCGCGCCGACCACTTGATTGCGCAGACCGTCGGGATTGACGATAGCGCCGCATTCGAAAGCGGTGACCAGACGCAGGACACGTACCGCGCCGGAATTTTTGTCGACCGCAATTTCAGCGCAGGTGGCGACGTAGCTGCCCTTCTCGTTGCCGGCCGCGATACCGAAGCCCTGGCCTTCTTTACTTGCTCGCGGCCAGGCGAATTTCTTCGCGGCGGCTTCGAGCACGGAGCGCAGGCGAACATCTTCCAAATTTTTCAGGCGAAATTCGAGGGGATCGAGCTTTGCGCCGTGCGCAAGGGCATCCATATGCGTTTCGCGGGCGAAATGGTTGGCGGTGGCGGCGAGTCCGCGGTAGGAGCCGCTGCGCAGAACGAGAGGAACGGAATGGTATTGGGTGCGCATGTTGGGCACGGCGTAGGGCGTCTCGATGCCCGAGGAACCGGAATGATAATTGTGAAAATCCCAGGCCACGAGCTTGCCGTCGGAGGCCGTGGCGCTTCTCACTTCGATAACCCCGGCGGGACGGAAATAGGCCCAGGTGAACTCTTCCTCGCGAGTCCAGACGACTTTGACCGGCCGGCCTGCGGCGCGGGCGAGGCGAGCGGCTTCAATGGCCGCGTCTCCGGTGTGCTTGCCGCCATACGCAGAGCCGGTATCCGGGATGATCACGCGGACGTTCCCTTCGGGGATGTGGAAGATGTCGGCCAGTTCGCCGCGGACGCCGAAGGGGCGCTGCGAACCGGTCTGCACGGTCAGTTTGTCGCCACTCCATTCGGCAACGGCGGCGCGCGGCTCAAGCGGAGCGTGCGCGATGTAGGCCACGGTGTAGCTGGCGTCCAGGCGATGGGCAGCTCCGGTCAATGCGTCTTCTACGGAGCCGCGCTGATTGCGATGCCGGTCGTCGACTTTTGGTTCGGCGTGGCTTTTGAGATAGGAGAAAATTTCGCGGCTGGAGACTTGCAGTTTCTCTTTCCATTGCGCATGGACAGCGGCCAGCGCATTGCGCGCTTCGCGTTCTGTGGGCGCGGCGGCGCCCACGAAATCTCCATCGCGCACAACGAAGACTCCGCTTATGGCTTTCGCCGCGCTGTCATCGTAGGAGGTGATGGTTGCTCCGAACGACGGTGGGCGTAGAATTTTGCCATAGAGCATGCCCTCGGGACGCAAATCGGGCGTGTATTGATGGCGGCCGGTGACAAAATCTCGAGCGTCTACTTTAGGAACAGGCTGGCCCGCGATGATCCAGTCGGGTGGAGGGGTGACGGGATCTTCGGCGGGGAGATTTTGCGCCAGGGTCCTACCGTGCGCGAGTGCCGCGTAGGTCAGAAAACGCCCGGAAGCTGGATCTGTGACTTTGCCGCCGGCGGCCTGCAGTCCTTCCGGAGCTACCTTCCATTCCTTGGCGGCAATGTCAACGAGCAGATCGCGCGCGGCGCAGGCCACGCGGCGAAGTTGTGGCGTCATCGTGGGCGTGGTGCGGCTGCCGAACGTCCCGGCGTCGAACGGAGTGAGCGCGGTATCGCCCATGACCATGCGCACGCTTTCGAACGGGACGCGCAGTTCGTCAGCGACGCTTTGCGCCATGGAGGTGCGAATGTTTTGGCCCATTTCGGCTTTTCCGCTGAACGCGGTTACCGCGCCGTCTTCGCCGATGTGCAACCAGGCGCTGATTTCTTGCGGAAGTTCCTGCGCGTGGAAGCCGCGGGACGGCGCGGTTTCCTGTGCTTGCGTATTTTTCGTGATAGCGAAAACGGCGATTCCAGCGCCGAGGATTTTGAAGAATTCGCGGCGGGCCAGATCGAAATGGTGAATGGGACCAGAAGCGAATTCGTAGCGCTCCGGCTCGAGCAGGAAATTTTCGCGTTGGCTGCTCATCATCCACGCCCCTGCATCATTTTGGCGGCCTGATGCACGGCATCGACAATGCGCGGTTGCGTCCCGCAGCGGCAGATATTGCCCTGCAAGGATTGAATAATTTCTGCGGAACTGGGATCGGCGTTACTTTCTAGCAGCCCGACGCTGCTCATGATCATTCCGGGCGTGCAGTAGGCGCATTGGAACGCGCCGGCATCGAGGAAGGCTTGCTGCACCGGATGCAAGCGGCCGTCTTTCTCCAGGCCTTCGATGGTGGTGACCGGCTTGCCGACCGCGGCGCTGACCGGAATCTGGCAGGAACGGCGCGGTGCTCCGCCGAGCAGCACGGTGCACGCGCCGCACTGGCCCTCGCCGCAACCGTACTTGCTGCCGGTCAAGCCAAATTCATCGCGCAGCACATACAGCAAGGGAGTCTCCGGATCGTAGTGAACCGCATACCGTTTGCCATTTACTTCGATTTCGATTGCTTTGGGCATCGCGCCTCCGATCGTAACTCGTAAGGCCAGGCTTAGTTCTTGTGGCAGGTGTCGCAGGAAGTCCTAGCGTGATTCATTTCATGGCAGCTCAAACAGCTGTACATGGTGACGACGCTGGTGACCTCCGACATGACATCCATCTCGCGCACCGGGCCATGGCAGGTTTCGCATTTCATGCCTGCAACCGAATGTACGCGGTGGGTCCAGGCAATGCCGGGCAAAACGTTGTACACGCGCACCCACGGAATGGGTTTTTCGGATTTTGCGAACGAAGCGAGCTTTTGAATCGAAGGTTTGTCCTTAGCGATTGTGACGTGGCATTCCATGCACTTGCTGGTGGCCGGGAAGGTCATAAGTCTACCGGGTTCCGGATTGGTATGGCAATTCTTGCATTCCAAGCCGACAGCGAGATGTTTCTTGTGGCTGTAGGGGATGGGCTGTTCGGGAGCGGGATGATCGGACGGATTGTTCGGCACCATTTGCTTCGCCGCAGGCGGAGCTGGCCGCTGCGCGGTGAGCCGCAGCGCGAAGAAAAGTAATAGGGCGAGCGTCGAAAAAGCTGCGAATAGCCGGATATTCCTGCTTTTCATCCTCGACTCCTCACGAAATGTAAAATCAGCGCGACCAACCTTGCACTCAAGCTCTCTTGCCGGCCACTTCTTCAATACTCGTGCCGAAATCCTTGAGCATCACGACGGCGGCGTTGCGTCCGGGTGCACCGGTCACCGAACCTCCCGGATGGGTAGTAGCGCCGGTCTGATACAGCCCGGGAATGGGCATACGATGTTGCGCCCATCCGGGCATGGGGCGCATGGCCGCGGACTGCGATGCGCTCTGCGCGCCGGCGTGCGCGCTTCCATGCCAGAAGTGAGGATTCATACGCTCGAGATCGAGCGGGCTTTCAATGAAGCGCGCGAGAATTTTGTCATCGGTCAGATTGGGAGCGAACCGGCGCAGGAATTTGAGATTGGCATCAGAGACTTCATTTTTAATTTTATCCCAGTGCTCGGGACCTTCTTTTAATTCGTAGGGCTGCCACCCGACCACTTTCATTGTGTGCATGCCCGCGGGCGCGCGCGTGGGATCGGCCACGCTGCAGCAGATGATCTGCATGGGCGGGTCTTCTAGGTTGACCACGCCGCGCGCGTCGTCATAGCCAAAACGCAAGGCGCGCTCCGGGCTGACCAGCAGTCCCGACTCAATCGGCGAAAGCGTGCCGCCTTTGACGGCATACTTGGGCGGCTCGGTAGTGGCGTAATGCGTGACGAACATAGCATTTTCCGCTTGCCAGGTGTCCACCCCATCGATGAAGTCCGCTCCCCACAACTCGCGGGGGGCCATGTCCACGAGGTGCTTTATGTGCAGGGTGGAAAGCACCGCCTTGCTCGCGCGATAGGAACTGCCGTCGCTGCACTCCACGCCGGTGCACTTTCCGTTTTCGACAATCAAGCGCTTTACCCATTTGTTGGTGAGGAGCACGCCGCCGTGCGCTTCGATAAAACGCGCCAGCGCCTGGGTCAATTGTCCCGAGCCGCCCTTTGGAATCGGCCGGCCGGAATGTTGCTGTCGCGCAGTGGAGTACGCCAGCCGGCCGGTCACCGGCGAATCCGGCGGCTCAGAAGCCAAGTGCGACATGTACAGCATGAAGATGCGGCAGTGATCGTCCTCGAAACTGTCACGAATGATTTCCCACGCGGACATGGCCAGGCGGCGCTGCCAGAGCTTGCCGCGCGGTTGCTCGGCCAAGCGATCGTTGAGCGGCTTGCCAAAGCCGATAGGAGAAAAGCTGGCGGCGAGAAGAACGGGCTTGATCGCGTCGAACTCGGCGAGCATTCGCCGGTAGGCGTCTGCGTCTTTCTTCGAGAATTTGGAAAATTCAGAGAGCGTACGATCGAGGTCGCGCCATTGCGTCAGATAGGTGCCGTCTGGAAATGGAATGTGGAAGATGGGATCGGGATCGACATACTCCAGGCCATAGTCGCTAAGGTTTATTTCCTTGTCGCGGATCATGGGATTGTCTTGCAGGTAGGTGTGCGCCGTGGAGCAGACATCATCGTGAAATCCGCGCAGCATAAGCTCGGCGGTTTTGACGCCGCCACCGACAATCGGCCGGCCCTCGAGCACCAGGCAGCGGTAACCGGCTTTGGCGAGATACGCGGTGGTGATCAGGCTGTTGTGGCCGCCGCCCGCGACCACGATGTCGAAGTGATCGTCCTTGTTGGCCTGCTGACCTCTGGCGAGGGGAGCGACCGCAAGCGGCGCCAAAGCCGCCGCTTTTACGAAGTTGCGTCGCGTGATTTTGCTCATGAAATCGCCTCCGCACCCGCGATCCGCTAAGACTTCCTAACGACTTCCTCGATGCTGGTTCCGAAATCCTTGAGCATGACCATGGCTGCATTTCTTCCCGGCGCCCCGGTAACGGAACCGCCTGGATGCGTCGTCGAGCCGGTCTGGTACAAGCCGGGAATCGGCATGCGATGCTGGGCCCATCCGGGGACTGGGCGCATCGCGCCGGTCTGGGCCGCGTTCTGCGCACCGCCATGACAACTGCCGTGCCAGTTGTGCGGATTCATGCGTTCGAGGTCGAGCGGGCTCTCAATGGTGCGCGCCAGGATCTTGTCTTCGGTGAGATTGGGCGAGAAGCGTCGCAGGTAATTCAGGTTGGCCTCGGAGACCAGTTGCTTGATGGCGTCCCAGTGCTGCGGGCCTTCCTTCAGGTAATACGGTTGGTAGGCGACGACTTTGACGGTATGCATGCCTCTAGGCGCGCGCGTGGGATCCGCGATGCTGCAGCAGATCACGTGCAATGGCGGGTCTTCGATGTTGATCGTGCCGGCTGAAAAATCGACGCCCAGTCGCAGCGCGCGGTCGGGCGAAGCCATAAGGCCGGAGTGTACGGGCGAGAGCGAGCCGCCCTCGACCACGTATTTCGGCGGCTCCGTGGTCGCGCAATTGGTGACGAACATGGTGGCGCCGCCAGTCCAAGTCTCGACGGCGTCGACAAAATCCTGCGGCCACAAATCGTGCGGCGCCATGTCGACGAGATGCTTGATGTGAATCGTCGAGACCACGGCCTTGTCCGCATGATACGACGTGCCGTCCGCGCATTCGACGCCAGCACACTTTCCATTTTCCACGATGAGTTCCGTTACCCATTTGTTGGTAAGGACGGAACCATGGTGGGCTTCGATATAGCGCACCAGCGCCTGCGCGAGGGCGCCCGAGCCCCCTTTCGGCAGTGGGCGGCTGTGGCGCTGCTGGTGAAGGGTGATGTACGCGAGACGTCCGGTGAACGGATCTAACGGCGGCTGCAGGGTCCACGGGCTTGCCAGCATGAACGCGCGGCAATGGTCGTCCTCAAAACTATCGCGCACGATTTCCCACACGGACATGGCCAAGCGGCGCTGCCAGAGCTTGCCATGCGGATGCTGCGCGAGTTGCTCGTTCACCGGCTTGCCGAAGCCGACCGGCATAAAGGTATTCGCTTCAAAGATCGGCTCGACCTGCTGGTACTCGGTAATCATGCGCCGGTACGCCAATCCATCCCTCTTGGAAAACTTCGTGAACTCGGAGCAAGTGCGATCCAAGTCGCGCCACTGCGTCAGGTAGCTACCGTCGGCAAATGGCATGTGAAAGACAGGGTCGGGCAGAATGTATTCGAGCCCATATTCGCCGAGCTTGAGCTCGTCATCACGCAACATGGGGTTGTCTTGAATCACGTTGTGCGCCGAAGAGCAAACGTCGTGCTGAAATCCGCGCAGGGTCAACTCCGCGGATTTAACTCCGCCTCCGGCAGTGGGCCGCCCTTCGAGAACCACACAACGATAGCCGGCTTTAGCCAGGTACGCGGCGGTGATCAGGCTATTGTGACCCGCTCCAGCGACCACGATATCAAAGCGCTCCGGCATTTCTACTCGACGGAAACTTCTGTCACTGGCGCTGCAACCGAAGCCGGTTTCAGGTGCATGGCCAAATTGCGCTCGACGGTGGTGCCGTCAATTTCCTTTTCCCATCGGGCCACCACAATCGTCGCAACGGCGTTGCCGACCATGTTGACGATGGCGCGAAACATGCTCAAGAAACGGTCGATGCCGAGGATCACCGCCATCCCCGCCACCGGAATGGCGGGAACAACCATCAATGTTCCGACCAATGCGATGAACGCCGCGCCTTGCACGCCGCTGGCGCCCTTCGACGTCAGAACCGCGACGGCAAAAATGGTGAGCTGCTGCGTCAAAGTGAGATGCGTGTTGGTGGCCTGGGCCACAAACAGGGCCGCCAGCGTCATGTACATGCTCGTACCATCGGTGTTGAAGGTGTAACCGGTCGGCAGCACCAACCCCACCAGCGCTTTCGAGCAACCCAGGTTTTCCATCTTTTGCATCAAAGTAGGCAGCGCCGGTTCCGACGAGCTCACCGCCAGCACCAGCAAAATTTCTTCTTTGATGTAGTACAGAAATTTCAGGATTCCGAACCCGGCCATTCGCGCGATGGAACCGAGCACCACCAGCACGAAGAAGACACACGTGAGGTAAAAAATCACGATCAGCTTAAGCAGCGGCCCTAGCGACGCGATGCCATACTTCCCTACCGTAAACGCCATCGCGCCGAAAGCTCCGATCGGCGCGAGTCGCATCATAATGGCCACCACGCCAAACACCGCGTGCGTCAGGGCCTCGAAAAGTTCCACAAGCGGCTTGCAACGCGGTCCCACTTTCGACAGCGCAAATCCAAAAAGAACGGCAACGAATAGCACCTGAAGAATGTCGCCTTTGGCAAACGCGTCCACCACGGTGGTCGGAATCACGTGCAACAGGAACTCCGAGACACTCTGCGCTTTCGCCTGCCCGGCGTAATCCGCGACGGCCTTGGCGTCCAGCGTCGCTGGGTTGATGTTGAAGCTGGCGCCCGGCCGCACAACATTGCCGACCACGAGTCCGATGAGCAGCGCCAGCGTGGAAACGATCTCGAAATAGAGCAGCGCTTTGCCTCCCACGCGCCCGACCTTCTTCATGTCCTCCATGCCGGCAATTCCCGTGACCACGGTGCAGAAAATCACCAGGGTGATGATCATGGTGATCAGGCGGATGAAGCCGTCGCCGAGCGGCTTCATGGCGATGGCCTTCGCGGGATTCAAATATCCGAGGACAATCGCGATGGCGATGCCCACCAATACCTGAAAGGACAAACTGGCGTAGAAGGGTTTGCGGCGAACCTCGAAGTTGCTCATAGAGACAGCGGAACCCTCCAAGTCGCGAAGGACTTAGCAAACGATAAAAGGAGTCTGGTCAAGGATCTCAACTCAACCACTTTTCCGGCTGGCTGATGGCATCTGCCAGCTCTCCAAGAAAGACCGCGGCGCGGGCGCCATCCACCACGCGGTGATCGCTCGATAGCGTGATGGTCATCATGGGACGCACTTTCGGCTGACCATTCCGTGCGACCACGCGATCGCTGATCGCGCCGGCGGCCAAAACGGCAGCCTGCGGCGGCGTGATGATGGCACTAAACGCATCTACTTTGTACATGCCCAGATTGCTGAGAGTGAACGTTCCGCCGGAAATATCCGCGGGGCGCAGACGCCCGGCGCGGGCGCGTTCGCGCAAATCCATCCGCTGCGCCGAAATTTCCGAAATCGTTAGCATGTTGGCCCGGTGAATGACCGCACCCACTACGCCATCCTTCACGGCCACGGCCAAGCTGATGTTGACATCGGGATTCGGGCGAATTCCCTCTCCGGTCCAGCTTGAATTCAACTGCGGATGCTTCGCCAAGGTTCGCGCGAGCACAGCGATCAGCAAATCGGTGAGCGTGACAGGTGCGCCCTGCGCTTGGCCACTTTCGGCGTCGAGCTTCCTCTGTGCGTCCACTAGCGCGCCGGCATCCACGTCTCGCACCAGAAAAAAATGTGGAACCGAGGTCCAACTTTGCGTGGTCCGTTCGGCCATCAGCCGAGCGACCTGGCTCAGCGCTTCGCTGGCTGCGGGCGTTGCGGTTCGCAGGGAATCAGCGAACGCTAGCACGTCTTCGGTGGAGATGACGCCGCCCGGGCCGGTCCCCGGTACGCGGCTGATGTCCACGCCCAGTTCCTTGGCGAGGCGCCGCGCTTTAGGTGAAATTTGCGGCGCGGATGAGGCCAGGGTGTGCTCTCTGAGGTGCGCAGCAGTCGCGGAGGTCCGCTCGGCGCTGTTAGAAGCGCGAGCAGCGGGAGCCGCGGATGCCGCTTTCGCCGGCGGGCTCTCCCCCGGCGCTACCAACCACGCGATGGTCTCCCCCACGGGAATCACGGCGCCGACCTGCGCGGTCACGCCGGCCAAAAGCCCGTCGCCGGGCGACTCCACTTCGACCACCGCTTTATCCGTCTCAATTTCCAGCAGCGGTTCGCCCTTCTGGACGCGCTCGCCCTCTTTCTTCCGCCACGCCAGCAGCTTTCCGTTTTCCTGCGCCATTTCTAGCGCTGGCATTACCACGCTGATCGCCATAATTTGTTCGAGAGATTCAGGGAATCCTCAGTCCGCTCCCACACGCTCGGTTTTCGCGCTCGCTTGCACCATTTCCTTGACGCGGCGGCTCGGCGCGGCTTCAGTTTCGCGGTCCGCGGTCAGCGGCCCGTCGACGGTGAAGTAGTGCGCTCCTGCGACCATCAACTTCTCCGCGGGAAAGCGCGTGATCACTTCGTGGCCCGTTTGCGTTACCACGATTTCTTCCTCAATGCGCGCCGCACTCCAGCCATCGGTCGACGGCCAGAAGGTTTCCAGCGCAAACACCATGCCCGGCTTGATCTCATAGGAGTGTTCAAGCGACACCAGCCGGCTAATCACCGGCTTTTCCCAAATGGCCAGGCCGATGCCATGTCCGTACTGCAGCGCGAACGCGGCTTCTTCGTTGGGGAAGCCAAATTCCTGGGCTTTGGGCCATACTGCGGCAATCTCCGCGGTGGTTCGCCCCGGCTGCACCAAGGAGATCGCGGCGTCGAGATATTCGCGGCAGCGCTTGTAGGCATCGATCATCGCGTGCGACGCGTAACCAATCGTGAAGCAGCGGTAGTAGCAGGTGCGGTAGCCCATATAGGAATGCAGGATGTCGTAGTAGACAGGGTCGCCCGGCCGCAGCACACGATCGGAAAACACGTGCGGGTGGGGATTGCAGCGTTCACCTGAAATTGCATTCACCGCTTCCACGTATTCGGATCCGAGGTCATACAACACTTTGCTGGCCAGGCCCACGGCCTGGTTTTCGCTCATGCCCGGCTTCATCGCGCGATAGAGTTCGTCGTACGCGGCGTCGACCATCATCGCGGAGTGATTCAGCAGCGAAATTTCGTCCTGGGTCTTGATAACGCGCGCGTCAGACATCAATTGCTGCCCGTCGATTACCGTGATGCCTTCGCGCTGCAGTGCGAACAGCACCGGGGGCTCGACGATGTCGATCCCCAGCGGCTGCTTGTGCAGCCCGCGCATCTCCAGTTCGAGTTTAATTTTCCTCGCGACGTCTTCAGCGCGCCCCATCTCCGGCGACATCGCTCCGCGAAGCAGCGAGATTCCCGGACGGGACCGTTCGCCAAGCCAAGGGCAATTTAGTTGGTGATGTCGCGCAGCCGACCCGAAATCCCACAGGATAGGCTCATCATTTTGCGGCAGCAGCGTGAATCGGCTAATTTTGTCCTGGGCCCAGGAGCCGATGTGCGTGGCCGTGAGATACCGCACGTTGTTCATGTCGAAGCACAGCAGGGCTCCCATTTCGGAGTTCGCCAGCAACGCCTTTGCGCGGGCCAGCCGCTCGCGGCGCAGCCGGTCAAAATCGATGCGCTGCTCCCAATCGACCGCCATGGACCCGTGCGTCTTCAGTGCCACGACACGCCTCCAATCAAGGGACCGCCCAGCCCGCTGCTCATCCTTGCCCGCACAACTCGCGCGCCGCCAGAAACACCGACTCTTCCGTCGGCACGGTCACATCTTCCAGAGGCGGCGAAAACGGAATGGGCACATGCATCGCTCCCATTCGTTTCACCGGTGCCTCTAAATTGTAGAAAGCGCCGGCGGCGATCACCGCCGCGATCTCCGCGGTGACCCCGTAGCGGCTGTAGCCTTCATCGAGCACGATGGCCCGCGATGTCTTCTTAGCCGATTCGATCAGGGTCTTTTCATCGAGCGGCCAAGTGGTGCGCGGATCAATCACTTCCGCGCTGATCCCGCTTTCTTCGAGCAAATTCGCCGCGCCGAGCGCCACCTGCACCATGCTGCTGGTGGCCACCAGGGTGATGTCGGTTCCTTCGCGCTTCACATCCGCTACGCCAAATGGAATCGTGTACTCGCCGCCGGGCACCACGCCTTTCAGCTTGTACATCATCTTATCTTCGAAAAAGACCACCGGGTTGTCGTCGCGAATAGCCGTTTTGAGCAGTCCCTTGGCGTCATAGGGAGTCGAAGGAAGAACCACTTTCAGTCCCGGCACATGACTCAGCCAGGCGTGCAACGATTGCGAATGTTGCGCCGCGGACCTGCGGGTCGCTCCGAGGGTGGTGCGCAATACCATGGGCACTTTCCACTTGCCGCCGGACATGTAGTGCACCTTGGCAGCTTGATTCACCATCTGGTCCATGGTGAGCGTCAAGAAATCGCCGAACATGATGTCGATCACCGGACGCAGACCGGTCATCGCCGCGCCTACGCCAACGCCGGTGAACCCGTCCTCTGAAATCGGAGTGTCGATCACCCGTTCCTTGCCAAATTCTTCGACCAGGCCGGACAAGACTTTGAACGGCGTCCCGGCTTCCGCTACGTCCTCGCCGATGATGCACACGCGCGGGTCGCGGCGCATCTCTTCCGCCAGCGCCTCGCGCACCGCTTGGGCGAACGTCAACTCGTGTTTGCCTTTTTCCGCCAGCACTTCAGGCATATACGTCCTGCTCGGTCTGGTCCACGCTCGGGTAGGGCGCGGCGATTGCAAAGTCAACGGCCGTTTGCATTTCTTTTCGGACTTCTGATTCGATTTGCGCCAGGCCGGTACAATCCGCAAGGTTTTGCTGCACCAGCCATTCTGCAAGCAGCTTGATGGGATCGCGCTGCCCCTTCCACTCCTGCTCTTCTTGCTTCGAGCGGTAATACTCGCGATTAATGTCTCCGACGTGATGACCCGTGTACCGGTA
>Ga0137398_10000155_pt1 | contig 20588 bp, 20 predicted proteins | sample czorhiz216metaG_FD_106659 | JGI IMG/M metagenome (GOLD analysis project Ga0137398, IMG submission 106659) | Vadose zone soil microbial communities from Angelo Coast Range Reserve, California, USA - czorhiz2.16 metaG | ecosystem: Environmental > Terrestrial > Soil > Vadose zone | place: USA...
ATCAAGGTCCACGGCTTCACCGACCGCGTGGATCTCTTTCTGGAGGCGGCGGACCTCCTGGTGGGCAAGGCGGGCGGGCTCACCTCCAGCGAGGCCATGGCGCGCGGCGTCCCGATCGTCGCGGTCCGGCCCATCCCGGGCCAGGAAGAGCGGAACTGCGACTACCTCCAGGAGTCCGGCGCGGCGGTGCGGGTGCACGATCTCTTCGATCTGCACGTCCGGCTCACCCATTTCCTGGGAAACCGCGCGGACCTGGAGCGCATGCAGGCGAACGCCCGGGCCATCGGCCGTCCTGACTCCGCGTTCCGGGTGGCGCGGTCGATCCTGAGCCGATTGACACCCCCGGGGACGGGTGCTACCATGCCTTGATGCCGAAAACTGCCGCAAATGACGTAGTTGCAGAGGGATCGGCCGCGGAGAACGAGAGCCGCGAGACGCGCCAGGGTGTCTTGATGGTGATCACCGGCCCGGGCAAGGGGAAGACGACCTCCGCGTTCGGCCAGGCGCTCCGCGCCCACGGACACGGGTTCAAGATCGCGATCGTGCAGTTCATGAAGGGGCGGATCTACGGCGAGCTGGACACGCTTCGCTCGCTGCCGCGCGTCGAGGTCTGGCAGTTCGGGCGGGTGGCCTTCGTGGACCCCAAGAACCCCGATCCCAAGGATCGCGAGCTGGCGCGACAGGGGCTGGACAAGGCGTGGGAGATCGTCCGCGGGGGCGCGCACGACCTCCTGATCCTGGATGAGATCAACGTCGTTGCGGACTTCGGGCTGGTTCCCGTCGAGGAAGTGCTGGAGCTGGCGAGAGCGCGCCCGAAGTGGATGGACATGATCTGGACGGGGAGAAGCGCGCCCGCGCCGATGGTGGAGCTGGCCGATACGGTGAGCGAGGTCCGCGAGATCAAGCACCATTACCGGAAGGGGATCGAATCGCGCGCCGGGATGGAGTACTGACCCTCGCGGAGGACCTTCTCTCGGGGGACGCGCGGTCCCTGGCGCGGGCCATGAGCTTGGTGGAGAACGGCGCGCCGGAGGCGGAGGCGCTGCTCGACCGGATCTACGGCAAGAGAGCCCCGGCCCCGCGCGTCGGCATCACGGGGCCGCCCGGGGCGGGGAAGAGCACCCTGGTCGCGGAATACGCCGTGCTTCTCCGGAAGGAGGGCCGGCGGGTGGGTGTGGTCGCGGTGGATCCCACGAGCCCGTACACGGGGGGCGCGATCCTGGGCGACCGCGTCCGCATGAGCGAGCTCTCCACCGACCCCGGGGTCTTCATCCGGAGCATGGCCACGCGCGGAAGCCTCGGGGGCCTCGCGGCCCGGACCGAGGAGCTGTGCGAGCTTCTCTCCGCGTGGGGAAGCGACATCACGCTGATCGAGACGGTGGGGGTGGGCCAATCCGAGCTGGACGTGGCCCAGGCCGCCGACACGACGCTGGTGGTGCTGACCCCCGAGTCGGGCGACGCGATTCAGTCCCTGAAGGCGGGGCTGATGGAGATCGCGGACGTGTTCGTGGTGAACAAGTCGGACCACACGGGCGCGGACCAGCTCACGGCGGCGATCCGCTCCGCCCTGGCGCTCCGGCCGCCCGCGCCCTGGCGGCCTCCGATCGTGCGCACGGTCGCGACCGAGCGGACCGGAATCGACGAGATGCATCGGGCCATCGAAGCACACAGGGCATTCCTGACCGAGCCGGGCCCGTCGGAGGGGATCCGGCGCGAGAAGATCCGGTCGCGCCTCAAGAACGCGGTCCGCGAGCGGCTGCTCGAGCAGGCCTGGGAGCGGCAGGGGCTGGGCGATCTCCTGGACCGGGCGGCGGACGAGGTGCTTCAAGGATCGGTCTCACCGTATCGGGCGGCGCGGAACCTGATCGAAAGGATGACGGACCATGGCGAAAACTGAGGCCGCCCGAGGCTCGAGCCGAGACATGGCGGCGCCGACGGCGCCGCGCCCCTCGGAGAACGGCGGGTCCACCACGCCCCCGCAGATCTTCGAGACGCTCTCGGGCATTCCGGTCCAGCCGCTCTACACGCCCGCGGACGTGAGTCCCGGCCTGGCGGAGCGCCTGGGCGAGCCCGGGAAGTTCCCCTACACGCGCGGCCTTCACCCCGAGATGTACCGCGCGCGGCTCTGGACGATGCGCCAGTTCGCGGGGTTCGGCTCGGCCGAGCACACGAACCAGCGCTTCCACTATCTCCTGGCCCAGGGCATGACGGGCCTCTCGACCGCCTTCGACATGCCGACCCTCATGGGCTACGACCCCGACCACGCCATGTCGCTGGGCGAGGTGGGGCGCGAGGGGGTGGCCGTCTCCTCGCTCGAGGACATGGAGATCCTGTTCCGCGGCATCCCGCTGGACCAGGTGACCACGTCGATGACCATCAACGCCCCCGCGGTGGTGCTGCTCGCGATGTACGTGGCCGTCGCCGAGAAGCAGGGGATCCCGCCCGAGAAGCTCGGCGGCACGGTCCAGGCGGACATGCTGAAGGAGTTCATCGCGCAGAAGGAGTGGATCTGCCCGCCGCGTCCCTCCGTGAAGATCTGCGTGGACATGATCGAGTGGTGCGCCCAGCACATGCCGAAGTGGAACTCGATCTCGATCAGTGGCTACCACATTCGCGAGGCGGGCGCGACGGCGGTGCAGGAGCTGGCGTTCACCATCGCGGACGGCATCGGCTACGTCGAGGAGTGCCGGAAGCGCGGCATGGACGTGGATCACTTCGCTCCGAGGCTTTCGTTCTTCTGGGACGTCCACAACGATTTCTTCGAGGAGATCGCCAAGTTCCGAGCGGGCCGGCGCATCTGGGCCAAGCTCATGCGCGACCGGTTCGGCGCGAAGAATCCCCGCAGCTGGCAGCTCCGGACGCACGCCCAGACCGCGGGCGTCTCGCTCACGGCCCAGCAGCCCCTGAACAACGTGGCCCGGGTCGCGATCCAGGCCCTGGCCGCCGTGCTCGGCGGAACGCAGTCCCTCCATACCAACTCCATGGACGAGACGCTGGCGCTTCCCACCGAGGAGGCCGCGACCGTGGCGCTCCGCACGCAGCAGATCATCGCGTACGAGACGGGCGTGACGAACGTGGTGGATCCCTTCGCGGGCTCCTATTTCCTCGAGGCGTTGACGGACCGCATGGAGGCGGAGGCCATGACGTACATCCGCCGCATCGACGAGATGGGCGGGATCATCCAGGCCGTGGAGCGCGGTTACCCCCAGAAGGAGATCGCGGATTCGGCGTACCGCTTCCAGATGCAGGTCGAGCAGGGGGCGCGGACGATCGTCGGCGTGAACCGCTTCGGCGGCGAGGAGGAGGTCTCGATCCCGGTGCTCAAGATCGACCCCGAGATCGAGCGGCGGCAGATCGAGCGCGTGCGGGCCGTCCGCGCGCGGCGCGACGCCGCGCGCTGGGAGAAGGCGATCGCCGCCCTCCGCGACGCGTGCCTGAGCGACCGGAACCTGGTGCCCTATGTCCTCGACGCGGTGCGGGCGTACGCGACCCTCGGCGAGATCTCGGACGTTTTTCGCGAAGCCTACGGCGTGTACCGCGAACCGGCCGTCTTCTAGGAGAAGAGCGAATCCATGGCGCGCAAGATCCGGGTGCTGGTGGCGAAGGCGGGGCTGGACGGGCATGACCGGGGAGCCAAGGTGGTCGCGAGCGCGATGCGCGACGCGGGCTTCGAGGTGATCTACACCGGGCTCCACCAGACCCCCGAGATGATCGTGCAGGCTGCGGTCCAGGAGGACGTGGACGCCGTGGCGCTCTCCATCCTCTCGGGCGCGCACATGACGCTTTTCCCGCGCGTGCTCGCGCTCATGCGCGAGAAGGGCATCACCGACGTGCTCCTGACGGGCGGCGGGATCATTCCCAAGGAGGACATGGCGGCGCTCCGCCAGATGGGGGTCGGAGATCTGTTCGGCCCCGGCACGCCGACCACCGCCATCGTCGACTACATCCGGAATGCCACGCGCGCCGGCGCCCAGGCGGCCCCGTGACCAAGGTCGTGAAGGACGCGCGCGCGGCGCTGGAGCGCGCCGGCATCAAGGACGGCGCCACGATCCTCTTCGGCGGATTCGGGCTCTGCGGCATCCCCGAGAACATGATCCTCGCGCTCCGCGATTCCGGGGTGAAAGACCTGACCTGCGTCTCCAACAACGCGGGGGTCGACGACTGGGGGCTGGGGCTCCTGCTCCAGACCCGGCAGATACGAAAGATGATCTCGACCTACGTGGGCGAGAACCAGATCTTCGAGCGCCAGTTCCTGAGCGGCGAGCTGGACGTGGAGCTGATCCCGCAGGGGACCCTCGCCGAGCGCGTGCGCGCCGGCGGCGCGGGGATCGGCGGCTTCTACACGCCCACGGGCGTGGGCACCGTCGTCGCGGAGGGGAAGGAGCTTCGCGTGCTGAACGGGCGCGAGTACGTGCTCGAGATGCCCATCCGCGGGGACTTCGCGTTCGTCAAGGCGTACCAGGGGGACCGCGAGGGCAATCTCCTCTACCGGAGATCGGCCCGGAACTTCAACCCGGTCGTCGCCACCGCCTCGGAGCACACCGTGGCCGAGGTGGAGAAGCTGGTCGAGCCCGGCGCCATCGATCCGGAACAGGTCGTGACCCCCGGCGTCTACGTGAACACCATTTTCCAGGGGACCTATGGACCCAAGCGAATCGAAAAGAGAACGAATCGTCCGAAGAGCGGCGCTCGAGCTTAAAGACGGGTTCTACGTGAACCTGGGCATCGGGATGCCGACCCTGGTCGCGAACTTCATCCCCAAGGGGGTGCAGGTCACCCTCCAGTCCGAGAACGGAATCCTGGGCGTCGGCCCGTACCCGTTCGAGGGGGAGGAGGACCCGGACCTGATCAACGCGGGGAAGGAGACGGTGACGGTGCTGCCCGGCGCCTCCTTCTTCTCCAGCGCGGACTCCTTCGCGATGGTTCGCGGCGGACACATCGACCTCACGATCCTCGGGGCCATGGAGGTGGATCAGGACGGGAACCTCGCCAACTGGATGGTTCCGGGGAAGATGGTCAAGGGCATGGGCGGGGCCATGGACCTGGTGGCCGGCGCCAAGCGGGTCGTGGTGACGATGCTTCACACCGCCAAGGATGGAACCTCGAAAGTATTGAAGAAGTGCACGCTGCCGCTCACGGGGAAGAAAGTCGTCGACCTCATCATCACCGATCTCGCCGTGATGGAGGTCACACCGCAGGGGCTGAAGCTCAAGGAGACAGCCCCCGGCGTTACCGTGGATGAAGTTCTGAAATCGACCGAGGCGGAGGTCCTGGTCGACGAAGTCTGCGAGATGCCGGTCTGACCGGCGCGGGGACCCGGATGGAAACGATGACGGAGACACGCTCGAACGACATCTACGAGTTGACCGAGGAGCAGGGGCGGTTGCGCGACATGCTCCGCGAGTTCGCGGACCAGGAGATCGCGCCCAAGGCGGCCCGCTACGACGAGGCCAACGAATTCCCGTGGGACAACATCAAGAAGATGCGGGATCTCGGCCTCTTCGGGATGGTCTTCCCGGAGGAATACGGCGGCCAGGGCCTGGACACGCTTTCCTACGCGATCGCGGTCGAGCATATCTCCCGCGCTTGCGCCTCCACGGGCATCACGCTGGCGGCGCACGTCTCGCTGGGCACCTCGCCGATCTACAATTTCGGGACGGAGGCCCAGAAGCGGAAGTACCTGCCCGCGCTGTGCAGCGGCGAGAAGCTGGCCGCGTTCGGGCTGACGGAGCCCGAGGCGGGCTCCGACGCGGGCGGCACCAAGACGCGCGCGGTGCTCGAGGGCAACACCTACACCGTGAACGGCCGGAAGATCTACATCACCAACGGCTCCGTGAGCGGGACCGCCGTGTTCACCGCGGTCACGACGCCCGGCATCGGGGTGCAGGGGATCTCGGCCTTCATCATCGAGAAGGGGACCCCCGGCTTCAGCGCGGGCACGCGGGAGAAGAAGCTCGGCCACCGCGCCAGCGACACCGTGGAGCTCCTCTTCGAGAACGTGAAGCTGCCCAAAGAGAACCTCCTCGAGAAGGACGGCAAGGAGGGCCAGGGCTTCAAGCAGTTCATGAAGACCCTCGATGGCGGGCGCATCTCGATCGGCGCGATGTCGGTCGGAATCGCGCAGGCCTCGCTGGACGCCGCGCTCAAGTACGCGCGCGAGCGGCGGCAGTTCGGGAAGGCGATCGCGGAGTTCCAGGCGATCCAGCTCCTGCTCGCGGACATGGCCACCGGGATCGAGGCGGCGCGGCTCTTGGTCTACCAGACGGCGCGCCTCAAGGACCGCGGCTTGCCGTTCACGCGCCAGTCCGCAATGGCGAAGCTTCTGGCCTCGACCGTCGCGATGAAGGCCGCCGACACCGCCATCCAGATCCACGGTGGAGCCGGCTACATGACCGACCATCCGGTGGAGCGGTACTTCCGGGACGCCAAGCTCATGGAAATCGGAGAAGGAACCTCACAAATCCAAAAACTCGTGATCGCGCGCGAGCTCATCCGGGAAGCGGAAGGGCTGGCGCGCTAAGGAGAGAAGGCTATGTCGGATCGTGATGTCTACATCGTGAGCGCGTGCCGCACGGCCATCGGGGAATTCCTGGGCGGGCTCGCCTCGCTCCCGGCCCCCGAGCTGGGCGCCGTCGCCATCCGGGAGGCGGTGAGCCGGGCCGGGCTCCAGCCCGGAGACGTCGAGGAAGTCCTGATGGGGAACGTGGTGCAGGCCGGGGTGGGCCAGGCGCCGGCGCGCCAGGCGGCCATCAAGGCCGGCATCCCGAACACCGTGGGCGCCACGACGGTGAACAAGGTGTGCGGCTCCGGGCTCAAGGCCGTGATGCTGGCCGCGCAGGCGATCAAGGCGGGGGACATGGACATCCTCGTGGCGGGCGGCATGGAATCCATGTCGAACGCTCCCTACTACCTGCCCAAGGCGCGCACCGGATACCGGCTCGGGAACGGCGAGCTGGTGGACGGCGTGATCCACGACGGGCTCTGGGATTCGTTCAACAACTTCCACATGGGAAGCGCCGCCGAGCTGATCGCGCGCAAATTCAACGTCACGCGGGAGGATCAGGACCGTTTCTCGGTGGAGAGCCACCAGAAGGCGGTTCGCGCGCAGAAGGAAGGCAAGTTCAAGGAGGAGATCGTCCCGGTCCTCGTGCCCCAGAGAAAGGGCGACCCCAAGTGCTTCTGCGTGGACGAGCGCCCGCGCGCGGATTCCACCCTGGAGTCCCTGGGGAGGCTTCGCCCGGCCTTCCAGAAGGACGGCACCGTGACGGCGGCGAACGCGCCCGGGCTGAACGACGGCGCCTCGGCGGTCGTGGTGATGTCGGGGGCCGCGGTGAAGCGCACGGGCGCGAAGCCCCTGGCGCGGGTCACCGGGTACGCGACGGGGGGCGTGGCTCCGGAGATGGTGTTCTACGCGCCGGTGGTCGCGGTCCGGAAGCTCGCGGAGAAGCTGGGCCGGAAGCCCAACGACTGGGACCTGATCGAGGCCAACGAGGCGTTCGCGGCCCAGGCCATCGTGGACGCACGGGAGCTGGGCTGGGATTTCGCGAAGCTGAACGTGAACGGCGGCGCGGTCGCGCTGGGCCATCCGATCGGCGCGAGCGGCGCGCGCGTGCTCACCACGCTCCTCTACGCGATGCGCGACCGCAAGGCGAAGACGGGCCTCGCGACGCTGTGCCTCGGGGGCGGGAACGCGGTCGCTCTGAGCGTGGAGGCCGTGTAGTGGCGACCTCCACGGCGACGCGGCCCGTCGCGGTGATCGGCGCCGGCACGATGGGGAGCGGCATCGCCCAGGTCTTCGCGGCCGCGGGCCGGCAAGTCTACCTGGGGGACCGGGACGAGGCGTCCCTGAAGCGCGGCGTCGCCTCGATCGGGAAGAGTCTGGACCGTCTGGTCAAGAAGGGGACGCTGGACGCCCCGGCGCGGGAGCAGGTGCTGGGCCGGATCCGGAGCGCCACCCAGGGTCTTCCGCTCGCGGAGTGCGTGCTCGCGGTGGAAGCCGTTCCGGAGCGACTGGATCTCAAGAAGGCCGTCCTTCAAGAGCTGGATCGCGCGCTCCCGCCGGACGCCATCCTGGCCACCAACACCTCGTCCATCTCGATCACGGAGCTTGCGGCCGTAACCTCGCGCCCAGAGCGCGTGATCGGGATGCACTTCATGAACCCGGTGCCGCTCATGCCGCTGGTGGAGGTGGTGCGCGGCCTCGAGACCTCGGACGAGACGGTGCGGATCACCGTCGAGGAGGCGACCGCGCTCGGGAAGACGCCCGTCGTGGTGCAGGACCGGCCCGGCTTCGTCTCCAATCGCGTCCTCCTTCCGATGATCAACGAAGCAGTCTTCGCGCTCCAAGAGGGCGTGGCCACGCGCGAGGCGATCGACACCGTCATGAAACTCGGGATGAACCATCCGATCGGGCCACTGGCGCTGGCGGACCTCATCGGTCTGGACGTGTGTCTCGATATCCTGGAAGTGCTGCACCGGGGTTTTGGCGACGACAAGTACCGTCCTTGTCCCCTCTGGCGCACGATGGTCGCGGCCGGACGGCTGGGCCGGAAGACAGGCCGGGGATTCTACGAGTACTCCGATTCCTAGCTCCCGATGAACTTCCAGCTCACGGAGCAGCAGGAGATGCTCCGCGCGGTCGCCCGCGAGTTCGCCAACGGCGAGATCGCGCCCATCGCGAAGCAGATCGACGCCTCCGAGGAGATTCCCGATTCCCTCCGGAAGAAGCTCCGGGAGAGCAATTTCTTCGGGCTCCTGATTCCCGAGAAGTACGGCGGGGCCGACGTGGGCTCGGTCGAGTACGTGCTGGTCATGGAAGAGCTGTCCCGCGCCTCCGCCGCCGTCGCCATCACCATCTCGGTGCACAATTCGGTCGCCGCCGGGCCGATCGCGCGCTTCGGCTCCGAGGCGCAGAAGGCCTGCTGGCTTCCCAGTCTCGTGAAAGAGAAGCTCGGGGCCTTTGCGCTCACCGAGCCCGGGTCCGGATCCGATTCGGGCGCGCTGATCACCCGCGCGGAGCGGAAGGGGGACGAGTACGTCCTGAACGGCACGAAGACCTTCGTGACCAACGGCCGCTACGCGGACGTCTTCGTGCTCCTGGCGCGAACCAGCCAGGAATCCAAGCATCGCGGCATCACAGCCTTTCTGGTGGAGCGAAACTCGCCCGGCTTGAAGATCGGGAAGAACATCGACAAGATGGGCATCCGGGGCTCCGACACGGTAGAATTGGCTCTCGAGGATTGCCGCGTCCCCGTGGCGAACCGCCTCGACGAGGAAGGCCGCGGCTTTCGCGTGGCCATGCAGACCCTGGACGGAGGACGCATCGGCGTCGCCGCGCAGGCGCTCGGCATCGCGCAGGCCTCGCTGGACGCCGCCTCGCGGTATGCGCGGGAGCGGTATCAGTTCGGCAGTGCGATCAGCGAATTCCAGGCGATCCAGTGGATGATCGCCGAGATGAAGACGGAGATCGAGGCGGCCCGCCTGCTCACCTGGCAGGCCGCGTGGATGAAGGATCAGGAGATCCCCTACGGGCCGTACGCCTCGATGGCCAAGCTGAAGGCCTCGGCGGTGGCGCGCATGGCCGCGGACCGGGCGGTGCAAATCCACGGGGGTTACGGGTACACCAAGGAGTTCGCGGTCGAGCGGTACTACCGGGACGCCAAGGTGACCGAGCTGTACGAAGGGACCTCGGAGATCCAGCACATCGTGATCGCGAAATCGGTACTACATCCCAAGGATGGAAAGGCCTCCACGTGAAATCCACGGTCGCCGTGCTCCGCACCAGCGCTCGGACCGTCGTCGACGACATCGGCCGCTTGATGGATCTGGCCGGGGTCCGAGACGAGATCCGCCCCGACAAGACGACGCTCTTGAAAGTGAACATCTCCTGGCACGTCTACTACCCCGGATGCTCCACGAGCCCGTGGCAGCTGGAGGGCGTCATCCAGGGGCTCACGAAGTCGGGTTTTGCACGAGACCGGATTCTCGCCGCGCAAAATTCAACGGTCGTGGTGGACCCCCACGTGGGCCTCCGGAACAACAAGCTGGAGCCGGTGTTGGACCGGTATGGGATTCGCTCGGTCTGGCTGAACGACAAGGAGAGCGAGGCGGACTGGGTCCGGTACGAGCCCAAGGGAAAGATGCTCGTCCTGAATGATGTGTATCCGGATGGGCTGATGTTGCCGAAGACTCTCATGGGGGCGAATGTCATCCATCTCCCCACGCTCAAGACGCACGTCTTCACCGAGATGACGGGCGCGATGAAGAACGCGTTCGGCGGTCTTCTGCACCTGAAGCGGCACTGGACGCACAGCGTGATCCACGAGACGCTGGTGGATCTCCTCACGATCCAGAAGGAAATCCACCCGGGGATCTTCGCGGTGATGGACGGAGCGATCGCGGGCGACGGCCCCGGCCCGAGGGCCATGCGGCCGCACCTGGCGAACCTGCTCCTCGCCTCGCGCGACCAGGTGGCCATCGACGCGACGGCGGCCAAGCTCATGGGCTTCGACCCGATGACGATCCAGTTCATCCGGCTCGCGGACGAGGCGAAGCTGGGGAACGGCGACCCCCGGTGCATCGAGCTGGTGGGGGACGACGTGTCGAACGTGAACCTGGGCTTTCACCGGAACGAGAACACGCTCGCGTCCAAGGGGCAGAAGCTCATCTACCACGGGCCGCTGAAGCCGCTGGAGAAGATCCTGCTCCGGAGCCCGCTCGTGCCGTGGTCGTATTTCGCGTCGCGTCTCTATCACGACGGTTACTGGTATCCGTTCGTCGGCGTGCCCCGAAAGAAGAAGATCATGGAATCGGAGTGGGGGAAGCTGTTCCAGGAATACGAACCCAAAGGGCAGGCGTAGCGCGGGCGAGGAGCCCGCCGGGGAGGATGCGATGAGATTCGACACCGGAATTCATCCCAGGCAATGGCGCCGGGGAGCGTGGCTCCTGGCGTTGGTGCTGGCGGCGCTGGTGCTGCTCCTGTCCCATCGTCCGACGGTGGGGCGCGCGTTCGCGGCGGAGCTGGATCCGCCCGACGACGTGCTCCAAGTGCCGCCGGTGGAAGAGGATATGAAGTCCTCCCCGTCCCCGGGCGAAGCTCATCCGGGCGGAGGTTACGTCGCCGAGATCGTGGACTCCTCCTACACGGTGGGGCCCGCCGAGTTCTTCGCGCTCGACCTTCCCACCAGTCAGAGGGGCGCCCAAGCGGTTCACCTCTTCGGAACCGTGACGACGAAGGGCAAGAAGGACATCGTGGTCCGGCTGTTCCGCTCGGCGGATTACGACCAGTGGCTGAAGATGAAGAGCGGCCGGAAGCCTCAGGCGTTCTGGACCTCGCCCCGCTCCGGGAATCTGACGCTGGACCAGGACCTTCCCGCCGGGGAGCCCGTCGTCCTCCTCCTGGACAACGGCTACTCCATCCGCACGCCGAAGAGAGTGATCTGCCAGCTGCAGCTTCGGTATCAGCGGAACGGCACCGACACGTTCGACACCGAAGGCGGGACGACGTCGGGCGCCCCGGTGGCGAAGCCCGACTCGGACGACAACCTGCCCACGCCCCGCTCGAACACGGACGATGAGATGCCGGCGCCCCCGCCGCCTCCGCCCGGCGGCTTCTAGCGCGGATTCCGGGGGCCGCGAAGAAGCAGGATCTGGCCGCCCTCGCCGGTTCTCCGCTGGTCTTGCGGGACCGCGACCGTGTGGGCCTGCACGGTGAAGAGCCAGCTGTCCACACCGAAGAGATCGCTCACGTTGGTGATCCCGCTCGTCTCCCATTCTCCGCCCACGCCGCTCGGATCCGCGCGCCCGCGGGTGTCCCGCTCGAAGCAATCCGCCACGGCTTCGAGCCGGCGCGAGCGCAGGTCGTATCTCAAGATCCGCGACGCGTGGATCCCCCGCGAGCCCGGGTACTCCTGGATCATCACGCACTGACCGTCGGCGTCGATGCTGGAGGGGCGGAACATGTCGTCCCCCTCGCTGGCGTCCAGCACGACCGTGAGCTCGGAGACCCGGGTGGGGTCGAACGCATCCAGCGTGACGTGGTAGAGACGCCCGCCGCCCGCCGCGGTCTGGACCATCCCTTCCTGCCCGTGCCCCAGCCGGTCCGTGAAGTAGAACGATCCCAGCCGCTCCCGGTCCACCGCGAGTCCCTCCAGGCGAACGAAGTTGAGGCAGCCCACGCCCTGGACGGTCGGATCCAGTGAGGCGGGGGAGCGCGCCGTGGCATCGTCCAGGGGCACGAACGCGCCGGTGACGGGGATATCGCGGCGAAGGTGCGCCGCGTTATGCGACTCGAGCGGGACTTGAGCCGGGTCGGCGCGAAGCACGTAGAGCTGGCCCCGCCCCGCGAGCACGTCGGTGTCGGAGTTGGCCACGTAGAGATAGAGCTGATCGGCCGAGAGGGTGCTGCTGCCGCCCGTCATGACGAGGATCGTCTTTCCTCCCGTGGCGGGGAGCGAGATCGTGCTCTTGTGGCGCAGCGCGCCCAGCCAGGGCATGTCCTGAACGGTTCCGCCCAGGGCGTCGATCCCGGTGACCAGCGGGAGGCGCCGCCGGTTCCCCCGCTCGTTCACGACGAATTCGGGCCGCAGAAACCCGACCTTGGAATCCAGGAGCGCCGCGTGCGCGAAGCCGAGATATCCGCGGTCCGGCCGGAGAACGCACTCCGCGGCCAGGACGCCCGAATTCCTGAGATCGAGCACCAGGCGCGAGACCATGGCGCCCTCCACGCCGTCGAGCCACGCGTCCTCGTGCGCGACGTACACCTCCGCGGTCCCGTCCCCCCGGTCGCGCACCCCCAGCCCCGTGGCCCTTCCGGCGAAGACGAACGGAAGCTCGTTCGGATCGTTGGAGAAGAGCGTATCCCCGGCGGTCAGGATGGGCGTCACATGCACGTCGGGGCGCAGGGATCGCACCAGAGGTGCTACGGTTGTGAGAAACCCGGAGCCCGGCCCCGTCGCGGCGCGCACATGGGACGAGCCCGCGCAGCCTTGGCCGAGGAGCGCCGCCAAGAGGAGCGGGGCGAGGCGCGCTGGCGAGCGCACTAGGCCTCCTTCCGCTCGCAGAGCTCGACCAGCACCCCGTTCAGGGACCGGGGACTCAGAAACGCGATCCTGGTCTCGTGGCTGCCGTCGCGAGGGGACCGGTCGATCAGGTCGAGTCCGGCTGCCTCCGCCTCCTTCAGTGCTTTCTCGAGATCCGGGACGAGGAAGGAGAGGTGATGCAGGCCCTCGCCGCGCTTGGCGAGAAAGCGCCCGACGGGTGAATCCGCGTGGGTGGGCTCCAGCAGCTCCAGCTCCGCTCCGCCGCCGCGGAGAAACGCGATCCGGAGCATCATCGAGGGGAATTCGACGGTGTCGGTGTGCCGGAACCCCAGCGCCTCCACCCAGACACGGGCGGCCGCCTCGATGGAGCGCACCGCGATCCCGACGTGGGCCAGGCCCGAGACCCGGGTCATGGCGTGCCCCGATGGCCCCACAGCAAGATCAGGAGCACGAGCCCGAGGGCGATCCGGTACCAGCCGAAGGGCTCGAGCCCGTGGCGGGTGAGCCAGCGGATGAACGAGCGGATCGCGATCGCGGCCACGACGGCGGCCACGCCGAGGCCGACGATCATGGCCGCGGGTCCCACCGCGGCCCCGCTCAGAAGGGCTTCGCGGCTCTTCAAGAATCCGTACAGCGTCGCGGCGCCCAGCGTCGGCAGCGCGAGCAGGAACGAGAACTCCGCCGCGGCGATCGCCGAGCAACCCAGGAGGAGCGCGGCGAGGATCGTGACCATGGAGCGCGACACGCCGGGCCAGAGCGAGGCGCACTGGGCGAGGCCGATCAGGAACGCGACCCGGAGCGGGATCGAATCCACGCTCTCGTAGCGGGGCGTCATGCCGCGCGCCCGGCGTCTTCGCTCGAAGATCACCATGACGAACCCGCCGGCGAAGAGGGCCAGGGCGACCGGCAGGGGGCCGAAGAGGTGCTCCTCGATCTTGTGGTGGATCGCCAGGCCGAGCACGGCCGAGGGGAGGAACGCGATCACGAGGTTCCGGAGGAGCCCGCGCCCCGCGCCCGGCTGGGCCATGCCGCGGAGCGCCTCGAGGACGCGGGCGCGGTAGAGCCAGAGGACGGCCAGGAGCGCTCCCGCCTGGATGACGATCTCGAAGTCGTCCATGGTCTGGCCGGTCAGCCCCATCGCGCGCGCGGTGAGAATCAGGTGCCCGGTGGAGGAGACGGGGAGGAATTCGGTCAGCCCTTCCACGGCTCCCAGGATCGCGGCCTGGAACAGGTTCATGGGTCCTCACGCATTCGAGTCATGGATTCCATAGACGCGGCGGAGGGTATCGGAGATTTCCCCCAGAGTCGCCCCCGCCTTCACCGCGTCGATGACGAAGGGGGTGAGGTTCATGTCCCGGCGGGCGGTTTCCTCCACCCGCTGGAGCGCGTGGCGCGCCTGGGGCTCGTCGCGCGAGGCCCGGAACGACCGGACCCGCTCCGCCTGGGCCGCCTCGAGATCGGGATCGATCGTGAACGCCGGCGTCGTCTCCTCGTCCGGATCCACGAACCGGTTCACGCCGACGATCACGCGCTCGCCGCGCTCCACCGCCATCTGATGCTCGTACGCCGCCTGCTCGATCGCCCTCGTCTGGAGGCCGGACTCGATGGCCCGCACCGCTCCGCCCAGGGCATCGATCGTCTCGATCAGCGCGCGCGCTTCCGCCTCGATCCGGTCGGTCCGCTCCTCGATCGCCGCGGCGCCCCCGACGGGATCCACCGTCATGGGAACATCGCTCTCGTGCGCGATGATCTGCTGGGTCCGGAGCGCCACGGTGGCCGCCTCCTCGCTCGGCAGGGAGAGCGCCTCGTCGAAGGAGTTGGTGTGGAGGGACTGGCACCCGCCGAGCACGGCTGCCAGCGCCTGGACCGCGACGCGGGCGATGTTGTTGTGCGGCTGCTGCGCGGTGAGGGTCGAGCCCGCCGTCTGGGCGTGGAAGCGAAGCTTCAGGGACTGGGGGTCGCGCGGATGAAAGCGCTCCTCCACGAGGCGCGCCCAGAGGCGACGGGCCGCCCGGAACTTCGCGATCTCCTCGAGGAGATCGTTGTGGGCGTTGAAGAAGAAGGAGAGGCGCGGCGCGAACCGATCCACCGGAAGGCCGCGGTCCACGGCGGCGCGCACGTACTCGAGCGCGTTGGCGAGCGTGAACGCGACCTCCTGGACCGCCGTGGATCCCGCCTCGCGGATGTGATAGCCGCTGACCGAGATGGGATTCCAGGAGGGGACCTCTTCGGCGCAGAACTCGATCACGTCGGTGGCGATCTTGAGCGAGGCCGAGGGCGGATAGATGTAGGTGCCCCGGGCGATGTATTCCTTCAAGACGTCGTTCTGGACGGTGCCGTTGAGCTCGGTGCGGGCTGTCCCGCGGCGATCCGCGACCGCGATCACGAGGGAGAGAAGGATCATCGCGGTCGCGTTGATGGTCATCGAGAGGCTCACGCGATCCAGCGGGATCCCCTGGAGGAGCCGCTCCATGTCCTCGATCGTGGAGACGGCCACGCCGGAGCGGCCCACTTCCCCCTGGGCGCGCGGATGATCGGCGTCGTAGCCCATCTGGGTGGGCAGATCGAACGCGACCGAGAGCCCGGTCTGCCCGAGCGCCAGGAGGTAATGGTAGCGGCGGTTCGAAGCGCCCGCGTCCCCGAACCCCGCGTACTGTCGCATGGTCCAGAGCCGGGACCGGTACATGAGGGGGTGAATGCCGCGCAGGTAGGGAGGCGCGCCGGGCCGCTCCGACGTGGGGCGGGTCTTGACGAGATCGGAGCGCGCCACCGCGATCAGGGCTCCGCCGGGGTGATGGCGAGCAGGAGCTGCCCGGTCTCGACCGCGGTCCCGGGCGAGACCGGAATCGCGCGCACCCGTCCCTTGAGCGGCGCCACGAGCGCGTTCTGCATCTTCATCGCCTCCACGATGACCAGCGGGTGGCCTGCCTCCACTTCCTCGCCTTCATGGGTCAGCACCGAAACCACGAGCCCCGGCATGGGGGCGTGGAGCTCTCCACGCGTCACGTCCTCGCTGGGGCGGCGCCGCGCGAGCCTGGGCGCACGCGCGTCGCGCACCCGGAAGGAGAAGACCCGGGAGTCCCGCTCGACCTGGAGCGTGTCCCCCTTCCGGGTGATCCAGGCCTCGACGGGCCGGGCGTCGATGCGGACGCGCATCGATTCACCGACGGCGCCGTCCACGTGGTAGGTCCGCCCCCGGAGCGTGACGCGCCAACCGTCTCCCTCGGGCTCGACCGAGGCCTCGAGATCCTCGGCGCCTCGCGACAGGAGGATCTTCATCCTCGAGACCTCGGCGCGGCGGGGAAGTGGGGGAACGCCGCGCGCCAGCGGCTCACGGGCTCCTCGCCGTTCCCGGCCGGAGCGCCCGCGGCCGCCACGGGGCGCGGCACCGCCCGCGCGAAGAGGGCGGCCAGCACCGCGGCGTCCTCCTCGTCGCGGGCGTCCGAGGGGCGCGTGATGCCGCGGAATTCGTTGGTGAGGTAGGCGGTGTCGTACTGCCCGGACAGAAACGCGGGCTGCTCCAGGAGCCACCGGTGGAAGAGAAGCGTGGTCGGGATCCCCGAGAGGGCGCATTCCCCCAGGGCTCGCGCGGAGCGGGCCAGGGCCTGCTCGCGCGTTTCGCCCCACACGACGATCTTGCCGATCAGGGAATCGTAGTGGATCGGGACCGACCCGCCCGGGCGTATCCCCACGTCGCAGCGGACGCCGGGGCCCTGCGGCAGATCGAAGCGGCGCACGGTGCCGGCCTGCGGGAGGAAGCCCGATTCGGGGTCCTCGGCGTAGATGCGGAACTCGAAGGCGGTGCCTCGGGGTGCCACGTCCTCCTGGCGCAAAGACAGGGGCTCCCCCGACGCGAGCCGCACCTGCTCCCGCACGAGGTCGATTCCCAGGGCCATTTCGGTGACCGGGTGCTCCACCTGGAGCCGCGCGTTCACCTCGAGAAAGTAGAATTTCCCCTCGCGGTCCATGAGAAATTCCGCCGTGCCCGCGTTGGTGTACCCGCCGGCGCGCGCCACCCGGACCCCCAGCTCCCAGAGGGCGCGGCGGCGCTCCTCGTCGAGCGCGGGCGAGGGGGTTTCCTCGACCAGCTTCTGATGCCGGCGCTGGATCGAGCAATCCCGCTCGCCGAGCGCGATCACGTTTCCCCCCGCGTCGCCCAGGAGCTGGACCTCGATGTGGCGCGGCTTCTCGAGCCAGCGCTCGAGATAGATCCGGTCGTCCCCGAAGGCGTTCTTCGCCTCCCCCTGTGTGAGGCGGAGCGCCTGCTCGAACTCGGCCGCGGAGTTCACGCGGCGCATCCCCTTGCCGCCCCCTCCGGCGGCCGCCTTGAGCGCCACCGGATAGCCGATCCGGTCCGCTTCCCGCTGGAGCGCCGCCTCGTCGTTGGTGGGGGTCTCGGTGCCGGGGAGCACGGGGACTTGGGCCCGGAGCGCCAGCGCGCGCGCGCTCAGCTTGTCGCCGAGGGAGCGGATGGCGCCGGGCGAGGGCCCGATCCAGGTGAGCCCGGAAGCGATGGCCTGCTCGGCGAAGGCGGCGGACTCGGAGAGGAAGCCGTAGCCCGGGTGGACGGCGTCGGCCCCGGACCGGCGCGCGACCTCGAGCACGCGCTCCGCGTTCAGGTAGCTCTGCGCGGCGGGGGCGGGTCCCAGGAGATGGGCCTCGTCCGCGGCGAAGACGTGCGGCGCGTCCCGGTCCGCCTCGGAGAAGACGGCGACCGACGCGATCCCCATCTCGCGAAGGGTGCGGCAGACGCGGATCGCGATCTCGCCGCGGTTCATCACGAGAACCTTCCGGATCACGGGGGATTCCTCCCGATCAGAGCGGGATCAGGCCGTGCTTCTTGGGCGGGAGCGACTGGCGCTTGTTGCGGAGCGCCCCGAGCGCGCGAATGAGGCGCGGACGGGTCTCCTGCGGCTCGATCACGTCGTCCAGGTACCCGAGGGCGGCGGCGACGTAGGGGTTGGCGAACTTCTCATTGTACTCGGCCACGTACTTGGCCCGCGCGGCGGCCGGATTCTTCGCCTGCTCGAGCTCCTTCCGGTAGATGATGTTCACCGCGCCCTCGGCGCCCATGACGGCTAGCTCCGCCTGCGGCCACGCCACGTTGTAATCCCCGCGGATGTGCTTCGAAGACATGACGTCGTACGCGCCCCCGTACGCTTTCCGGACGATGACGGTGAGCTTGGGCACCGTCGCTTCACAGTAAGCATACAGGAGCTTGGCGCCCTGGCGGATGATCCCGCCCCACTCCTGCTCCGTCCCGGGCAGGAAGCCCGGGACGTCCTCGAAGGTGACCAGGGGGATGTTGAACGCGTCGCAGAACCGGACGAACCTCGCCCCTTTGACCGAGGACTTGATGTCGAGCACCCCCGCGAGCGCCGCGGGCTGGTTTCCGACGATGCCCACGGGCCGTCCGTCCAGGCGCGCGAACCCGACGATCAGGTTCGGCGCGAAGTGCTCGTGCACCTCGAAGAAGTCGCCGGCGTCCACGACCAGGCGCACGATCTCCTTCATGTCGTAGGCCTTGTTGGACTCGGCGGGGACGATGGCGTTGAGGCGGGCCTCCATGCGGTCGTGCGGATCCGTGGAGGCGATCCGCGGGGGATCGTCGACGTTGTTGGAGGGAAGGAAGGAGAGCAGCCGGCGGATCGCCGCCAGGCAGGCCTCGTCGTCCTCCACCGCGAAGTGCGCGACACCGCTCTTCGTGTTGTGGGTCATGGCGCCGCCCAGGTCCTCGAAGGAGACGTCCTCCTTCGTCACTTCCTTGATCACGTTGGGCCCGGTCACGAACATGTGGCTCGTCCCCTTCACCATGAGGACGAAGTCGGTGATGGCGGGGGAATAGACCGCACCCCCGGCGCAGGCGCCCAGGATCGCCGAGATCTGGGGGACCACGCCGGAGGCGAGCGTGTTGCGGAGGAAGATCTCCGCGTACCCGCCCAGCGACTGGACCCCTTCCTGGATCCGCGCGCCGCCGGAATCGTTGAGCCCGATGATGGGGGCGCCGTTCTCCATCGCCTGGTCCATCACGTTGCAGATCTTCTTCGCGTTGGGCTCGCTCAGGGTGCCGCCGAACACGGTGAAGTCCTGGGCGAACACGAAGACCCGGCGTCCGTCCACGGTGCCGTGGCCCGCGACCACGCCGTCGCCGGGGATCTTGCGGTCGGCCATGCCGAAATCGGTGGTGCGGTGCTCCACGAAGACGCCCGTTTCCTGAAAGGAGCCGTCGTCCAGAAGGAGCTCGATCCGCTCGCGCGCGGTGAGGCGGCCTTCAGCGTGGAGCTTGTCGATGCGCTCCTTGCCGCCGCCCAGGAGCACGGCCTGCCTGCGTCGTTTCAGCTCTTCGATGGGGTTCCGGGGAGTCAGGTCCGTGGCCTCCTGCCCAATCGCTCGTGGGGTGAAAGCGCTGGCATCCTATCGCGCCCGGCTTCGATGTACAATGCCCCTCGCCCCCACCATCGTCGCCTTCCACGCGCAGGAGCTCTCCATGCCCCGGTCGAAACCCAGCACCGCGTCCCGAGAACGCCGCATCGATCGCATCAACTGGATGGAGTTCGCCGAGACCGTTCCGCGCCAGTGCAACCTGGCGCTCCTCCCGGTCGGCACGATCGAGGCCCACGGGGTCACGAGCCTGGGCACCGACAACGAGATTCCGACCCGGCTCTGCGAGGCGCTGGCCGAGCGGCTGAACGCGCTCGTGGCGCCCACCATTCCCTACGGGGTCACCGCCCACCTGGGCGCCCTGGCCGGCGGCACGCACGTGCCCGCCCCGGAGTTCACCGATTATGTCGCCGCGGTCATCGCGGCGCTCGCGCATCAGGGGTTCCAGAACGTGATCGTCATGAACGGGCACGGCGGCAATACCGAGGCCCTGCGCGAGGCCACGCGGCGCGTCCACGAGGATACGGGGGTGTTCGTGGCGGTGTTCAACTGGTGGATCGAGATGAAGCCCTACGTCGAGGAGTCCCTCGGCGCTCCGGGAGGGCACGCGGGGGTGGACGAGACCGCCGCCATGATCGCGATCGCGCCGGCCCAGGTCTTTCCCGAGCGCTGGGACCCCTCGCTCGCCTTCGAGCGCCGGGAATCCATGGCCGCGTTTCCGGAGCCCGGCTCGCTCCTCTACTACGGGGGAAGGCGAAGCGACCCGAAATTCGACGAGCGGGCGGCCGCGCGCTTCTGGGGTCGCGTCGTGGAGCACGTGGGGGAGGTGCTCGAGGACCTGGTGGCGCGCTGGAATCGCGACGCCATGCCCGCCACCCAGCGCCGGCGGGCGCCCCGCGGGCGGAAATGAGCGTGCCGAGAGGCGCCGCGCTCGAAGACGACGGCATGTGCTTCTGCTGCGGCGCACGGAACCCCATCGGGCTCAAGCTCGCCTTCGAGAGGCTTCCCGACGGGAGGATGCGCACCGAATGGACGCCACGGCCGGAGCATGCGGGGTACAAGGAAATCGTCCACGGAGGTCTGGTCGCGACGCTCCTGGACGAGGTGATGATCCGTCTGCTCTACGCGCTCGGCATCCGGGCGGTCACCGCCGAGCTCTCCGCCCGA
>Ga0137398_10000156_pt1 | contig 20570 bp, 16 predicted proteins | sample czorhiz216metaG_FD_106659 | JGI IMG/M metagenome (GOLD analysis project Ga0137398, IMG submission 106659) | Vadose zone soil microbial communities from Angelo Coast Range Reserve, California, USA - czorhiz2.16 metaG | ecosystem: Environmental > Terrestrial > Soil > Vadose zone | place: USA...
GGCGGACGTAAGATACAGATTACCTCTTTTCTTAACCTCCTTGCTTGGTCACCTCATTACTTCACTCTGGAATCGCGCTATAATTCGTTGGCAATCCTCGCTTTCAGGATTGTCCGGTCACCTGCTTTGCAGGTGCACGCAATTCGGAGGCTTTCCATGGCGCAGAACGTAGCAACGGAACAACTCGCGATCGCGGAGTGGGTCAAGGGCCTCGCCGCCATCCCGGTGCGCGAATTCACGCTCCAAAATGTTCAGGACTACGTCGTTCGCCACGCCGTCCTTCCGGAAACACTCGACAAATACTGCTATTTTTCGAAGGGCTGCTACACGCGCAATCTGATTTTCAGGAATGATCTTTTCGAGTGCATGACCGTCTGCTGGGAAGTCGGCCAGCACAGCCGCATTCACAATCATCGCGATCAGAACTGCTGGATGTCCGCGCCTATCGGCCGGCTACGGGTTCAGAACTACCGCGTGGACCGGCGCGACGCCGCTCACGGCACATGCAAAATTATCCCCACGGACACTTACGATCTCGACGCCACGCATCCCGCGTACGTGAATCCCATCGAGCCGGTCCACGAAGTCATGAACCTGGCTGAATTCGACCAGCGCGCCGTCAGCATCCACATCTATTCGAAGCCCTTTGATACTTGCGAGGTCTATCTCCGCGACCAGGGCACTTATTCCGACGTTCCGCTCTTCTACACCAGCGAATACGGCAAACTGAACTCCGCCGAAAAACTTCTGTAGCACGGGCGTCAGATGGTGGCTCCTTAGAAGTCTTTAAATGTCGCGCTGAGGAGTTCTATCTCGAATGCAATTTGTAAGTCGTTGTAAAACCAATCCTTAGCTGATCCCATGCTTCTGTTTTTCCTTTCTGCCCGGCCTGTGCCACAATGTCACTATGGCCACAGAAACGCGCGACATTCAGAAGCACGTTTTGCCAAACGGCCTCGTGGTCATCACCGAAACCATGCCCCATGTGCGCTCCGTTTCCGTGGGCGTCTGGGTCCGCAACGGCTCCCGCCGCGAAGTCCCCGAAGAGAACGGCCTGGCCCATTTCATGGAGCACATGGTTTTCAAGGGCACGGAGCGCCGCTCCGCCGAAGCCATCGCCCGCGAAATGGATTCCATCGGCGGCATGCTCGACGCCTTCACTTCCAAGGAACAGATCTGCTTTAATGCCAAAGTTCTTGACGAGCACTTGCCCATCGCCTTTGACATCATCGCGGATCTCGTCCTTCGCCCGAAATTCGATTCGGAAGACGTGAAGAAGGAACGCCAGGTCGTCCTCGAAGAAATCAAGATGGACCTGGACAATCCCGAGTATTTGCTTCACGAAATTTTCACGCGCGGTTTCTGGCCGCAACATTCGCTCGGCCGCCCGATTCTCGGCACTCCGGAAACGGTGAAAGCGTTCAATCGCGACTCGCTGTTTGCGCGTTTTCGAGAATGGTTCGCTCCGGATCATCTGGTGGTGACTGCCGCGGGCAACGTCACTCACGAACAGGTGTTGGAATTGGTTCAGCGGGAGTTCGGCCGCATGAAACCAACGGGTCCAGCGGAAAGCGACGGCGCTCCGCGCACGGAAGCGCCCATCCATCTCGAAGCCAAGCGCGACCTCGAACAGGTACACGTGTGCATCGGCGTCCCGTCGGTTCCCCTGGGCCACCAAGACCGCTTCGGCGTTGCCGTGCTCAACAATCTTCTTGGCGGCGGCATGTCCTCGCGCCTTTTTCAGAACATTCGCGAAAAGCAGGGTCTCGCTTATGCCGTTTTCAGCGAGCTTACGCCCTATTCAGACGCCGGAATGATGACCGTCTACGCCGGTACCGCTAAGGAGACGGTCGGCCAGGTCATCGACCTGACCATCCGGGAATTTCGCGCTTTGAAGGAATCACCCGTCACCGAAGAAGAACTTCGCCGCTCAAAAAATCATCTCAAGGGCTCGCTGATGCTTTCACTCGAGTCCACCAGCTCCCGCATGTCCAATCTCGCCCGCCAGGAATTGTATTTTGGCCGGTTCTACACGCTCGACGAAATCCTGGACTCCATCGAAGCCGTGACCCGCGATGAACTTCAGACCCTCGCCCGGCAATATTTCCAAGCCGGCCAAATCGCCGTCACCGTCCTTGGCCCCCTCAACGGCTTCACTCTCGACCGCTCCCGCCTGGCTTGCTAATCAGCGCACGCGTTCGGTCGTGCCGCGCTAATCACGCGTCGATCAATTCAAGATTGTCATTCACGGCGCATTCCGCTTAACCTTACTGTACTGTCGGTATCTTCGAATTATTCAGAAAGGAGCCTCCATGCTCTGCCCAGCGTGTCACCAGGAGGGTTCCTTTGCTGAAGTTTGCCCGCACTGCGGAACTTCCCTCCTGAGTTCTCAGGGGCAAACAGCAAGCGGAGATCCTTTCATTATCAAGGCCAATAGTCCTCCCTTTCATCTTTTGAAATCGATCTTCGCTGTCGGAGCCGCGGGCGTCGCGTGGGCATTGATTGTCTATCTCTCTTACCTGCGTACCGTCCGATGGTCCGGGGGTGTGCGCCACGCACAGTCCACCGGTTATTTTACTGGCAGTTTTCTGACTCCCGCACTGATTGCGGCGTTTGTCGTTTGGCTGATCAACCGGGGCCGGAAAGGTAAGATGTCGTGGGCTTATAAGCAATTATTAGCGGCTTTTCTGGCACTGGGTATCACGCTGGTTTCTTTTGCGGGATCGCTGCGAGAGCCCGCGGGCTTCCATGAATCCGCCAAGAAACAGATGGGCCACCTGATCAAGCAAGCAGCGGGCAAGGAGGCTGTTACTCCAGATTCCGAATGGTACGAGGGACCGTCACGCCAGTTTTTTCGCGACATTCTGGCATTCAATCAGGAATACACCAACGCGATTCAGTCGATTGACCAGTCTTCCCTGGCGAAACTCTACCTACCAGAATCGTACGCAACACGCGGGGGCATGCGTACGACGATTGCAGAGCTTCATGCGCTTTTAGAAGCCGATAAGAAATATGAATCACTAGATCCGGTCCTCAAGAAAATGGAAGTGAATATCTCCGCCACGTCCGCCTCAGAGTTTCAAAAGAACGAGTTTCTTAAGGGATTTCGCGGCAGCGCGGGTAAGGCGCTTGCACCACGGGGAGAAACGTTTCGGGCCGAGGAAGAATGGCTGCAGTCGTCGATCGATCTCTACGAATTCACGCTCGCCCACTTTGCGGATTACAAGGTACAAGGCAAAAAGCTGATATTTCACGGCCATGGATTGCCCGGAGAATTTCAGGACCTACAATCAAAATCAATCGCTCTCCGCAAAACTGCCATCGAGTCCAAGCACAAGTTTGACGCTCAGCGAAACGATACTCTGTCCCAAGCGGGGATGACTCCGGCGGACCTCTCCTCTCCAGCGTCCAAAGAAAAGTAGCTGATTAAGCCGAGTGAGGACGCACGAAAAATAACGGCGGATCATCGTTCACCGCCGCTTGCTCAACGACTTTATCCTGCTCCCGCCTCGCCTGCCGAGTCGGTGCTTCGGCCATTCAGATTCCTTGTTTGGTGACAAGAGCTGTTCAAGCGATAGCTAATTCAAGCCCATCTGTGATGTTGGCCGAGGCAGCGTATTCAATGTGCAGAACGCGCCTTGGGGCATGCGATTGTGATTTCGATGATGCATGCACGATAAGAGGCCGCATCGCTAGAACGCCGCCGCATGGCACGAGGCAATCGATGGCGGCAACTCGCGTCGCGAGATCATGGAGTTCCTCGTCGCTTTGAACACCAAGCGTGTGAGTTTTGGGCAAGACGCGCAGGGGTCCATTCTCAGCACTTGAGTCATCCAGGTGCAGCCGCAACGCAAGCACTTGCGACAATGTATTCGCCGGAGCGTGCGCATAAATCACACCATCCTTGACTGACCATGGTCCCCAGCCGCATATCTCATGCCGTTTGCGAAGCGGCAAAGCCGTGTCCTGGTGCCAAACTACAAGCCAGTTTGCGGTCGGTGATTTATCGAAGAGCGTCGCGCGAAACGGAAACACATCGCCGCCAAGAATTTGCTGCGCGATTCCCAAAAGCCGCGAACCTCGCGCCATCGCCGCAACAGCTGCGAGTTTCATGGCATGGCGTACACCGGCCCGGCTTCGCGGCAAGTTTGCCCGGCTCAATTCTCCGAGCAGGTGATCAACATCCTGCTGCGCGATCACCTTGGGAATGATTCCGAATCCCTGTTCCTGAATAGTCTTTGCCCAAATCAACGATTTTTCTTCCCTCGCTGGCGTTGCCACAGTGAGTGAACGTCCAAGCCGGGCTAAACTTGCGTGGCGCGGTCGGCGTTGACGGCGGCGCCGATAATTCCCATTTCGTCGCTGGTGGAGATCACTTCAAAACGGCTGCCCTGCAGCGGGCTCATTTTCACCATCTCGTGCAAGAGCCTGTCCAGCAATCCGATGTCGATGAATCTCACGTCCGGCCCGGTAACAAAAAACGTTCCAGGGCCTTCCATGTGGATACAGGTGGCCGTGGCGGCGGCCAAAGCGCGATGGCACAGCATCACAAATTCCGCACAACGCGCGTCACCCGCGCGAGCGTTTTCAAAAACTTCTTCCGGCTCGAGGTCCAGGAATCTCAGGCGTATGGAGCGGAGGCCGAGAATTCCTTCGAGATGTCCGCGTCCGCCGCAACCGCAGAAGTTTTCTTTGGGATCCAGAGTAACGACGGAGTGTCCGCCTTCCCAAATTCCTTCGCTCGAAGGATAGCGGCCGAACCCAACTCCGTTACCGAGGGTCCACACGCGCAAGAGCTTGTTCAATTTTCCTTGCGTCGCGGCGATTCCCGCGGCCATGACGTCCGCGTCATTAAAAATACGAACATGCGCTCCCGCGAGTTTCCCGCTCAGCGCGGCAGTTAGCGCACCTTGCAACGCAAATCCCTTGGCCTGATGGAAGTTGGGCGAATCCTCGACCACGCCGTTTCGGATGATGCCCGGAAAGCCGATGCCGATGGCGGCGATTTTTTCTCCGCCCGCAACTTTGTCGACCTGTTGGCGAATGCAATCGACGATGCCTTCCGCGGGCATGGACTGCAGCGGGTCGAGCGACTGCGGTTTTTCCGGAAAGACGCTGAGCGGACCGAGAACCTTGTGGCCTTCCACAAGGCCCACGGCGATATGCTCCATCACGAGTACACCAACTGTCCTGCGCATGTTGCTCCTGCTCATTCTATTGAATCGAAGTTTTCAGCAATCGATTCCTCATTCGGAGGTAACTAGCCCCTAACCAGCTTATTAAGGCCATTGAACGCCGCCGCCTTATAGCACTCCGCGAGCGTCGGATAGTTGAAGACGGTGTCCACGAAATATTCCACCGTGCCGTTTAGAGCGAAAACCGCCTGCCCGATGTGCAACAACTCGGAGGCCCCTTCTCCGATGATGTGGACTCCGAGCAATTTCTTGGACGTGGGATCGAAAATGAGTTTCAGGCGTCCGGTGGTATCCCCTCGAATCTGCCCGCGAGCAATCTCCCGGAAATAGGCCATCCCGACCTCGTAAGGAACACCCTCGTCGGTGAGTTGCTCTTCGGTCTTGCCGATGAACGAAATCTCAGGAATGGTGTAAATCCCATAAGGATAATTCGCGCGGTTGGAGTTCGTCGGCATGCCAAACGCTCTGGCAGCGGCGATGCGTCCTTGCTCCATGGAGACGGAGCCCAGGCTGGGAAAACCGATCACGTCTCCCACGGCAAAGATATGCGGCTGCTTGGTGCGATAATTTTCATCGACGGTGATGCGGCCTCGCGCGTCCGCTTCCAGGCCGCCCGCAGCAAGATTCAATTCATCCACGTTGCCCTGGCGGCCCACCGCATAGAGCAGCGCCTCGCCGGAGACTTTTTTCTTGCTCTTGAGATTGGCGACGACCAACCGATCCGGCGTTTCTTCGACGCTTTCGACTTCCTCGTTCAGGCGCAGCGTGACGCGGCGGTCGCGCAAATGATAGCAAAGGGCTTCGACCATTTCCGCGTCGGCAAACTCGAGCAAGCGCGGACGCTTCTCAATCAGCGTCACGCGCACGCCTAGCGTCGCGAACATGCAGACGTACTCGACGCCAATCACTCCGCCGCCCACCACAATCATGGACTTGGGAATCTCCGGCATGCGAAGGATTTGATCGCTATTGATAATGGTCTTGTCATTGAAAGGAACGAGAGGAGAAACCGCGGGCTTCGTGCCCGTGGCGAGGACGATGTATCCGGCTTCGAGCTCGGATTGTCCGCGCGAACTTGTGACTTGCATGTGATGAGCATCGAGAAAGCTTGCGGTCCCCGTAAGGACATCGATGCCGTTGCGCGAAAGTTGCGCCCGAATCACATCGATTTCCGTTTTGATGACGTTGAGAGCGCGGAAGGAGAGATCCGACATGGTGATCGGCTCCTTCACGCGATAGTTGACGCCGTAAATGCTTTGATACTGATACCCGGAAAGGTGCAGGACGGCCTCGCGGATGGTCTTGCTCGGAATCGTGCCTGTATTGATGGCCGTGCCGCCAATCACTTCCAGCTTCTCGACGAGCGCGGCGCGCTTGCCAAACTTCGCCGCTTGAATCGCAGCCCGCTGGCCTCCAGGGCCGGAACCAACCACGATGAGGTCGTACTTTTCCATGGTCGCCGCGGGAGTATATCATTGTTGCAATCGCATAGTCCCTGTTGACGCGCGTGCAGCGCTCTGCCATCATTTTGAGAATTTGTTTGGGCGCTGCCAGGATTTTTGAGTGTAAGGAATTTCCCGAGGGGTGAACGATCGGCTTGCGGGTTTCCATACTAGCGTCTGGCAGCTCGGGCAACATCACGTTGCTCGAGACCGGGCGAACCCGCCTCCTCGTGGACGCCGGACTCGGCAAACGCGAAACGCTTGCACGCCTCGCGGCCGTCGAAAGAACCGTCGAGCACATTGACGGCATCCTAATCACTCACGAACACACCGATCATTGCAACGGCCTGCCGCAAATGCTTGGCATTTGGAAAGCGCCGCTCTACGTTACCGAGCCGACCATGGATGCGATGAAGCGCATCCTCCCGGAGACATTTGGCAAGCGGCTCAGGCGGGTCGAAACCATCCAGCCAGGCCAGCATTTCACGATTGGCGACATCGACGTACACGCGTTTGCGATTCCACACGACGCCGCCGATCCCATCGGTTTTACGTTCCGATCGAATGGCGCAAAGATGGCTATCGTCACCGACCTCGGCTACATGCCGGAGCTCGTGAAGGTTCATCTGCGCGGAGCGGATTGCCTGGTGCTCGAATCCAATCACGATCTCGACATGTTGAAGGTGGGGCCGTATCCGTGGCTGGTGAAGCAGCGCGTCCTGAGCCGGACGGGGCATCTCTCGAATCACGCCGTAAGCGAATATCTTTGCGATCCTGACGGCTTCGATGCGATCGCGCGGTATCTGGTCCTAGCGCACGTCTCGCAGGAAAACAATAATCCCGATCTCGTGCGTCTTTCCGCCGAGGAAGCCTTGAAGCGCCGCCCCGCCGAGGCGGCCTTCACCGGCGAGCTCTTGGTCGCCTCCCAGCACGTGCCGCTCAAACCGCTTGAGCTGTAGCAATTATTTCGATTCACAAAATTTGAATTTTCAATCGCTTTTGGAGGCGACTCTCTACTAGACTGGTATCGTCTTGGTAGAGGTGCGGAAGCCATGAGTAGCGGGGCGCGCAATTCCGATCAGCTTCGGACGCCCACGCGAAAGGGGTATCCAGTAGTTGTCTTCCGCCGAAATCGCAGCGGTAGCTGAAACCGCGGCGGTTGGGGAACAGGTTCAAGGCCTGTTCACTGTCATCCGATCATTTGGATGAAGCGCTATCGAGAGGCAGCAGCCTCGATTTGTATCCTCGCGGTTCCTTCCTTTCGTTTCGCTCATCCAGAAAAGCCCGGCAGAAATGGATCTGTTCGCATTGACACGCGCGCTTGTCGACATCGAGTCGACCACCAACCACGAGAAAAACGTGGGCGATTATCTGTTCGCGCATTTGTCCGCGCTTACTTCGCTGCATAACGGCCGAATCGCGCGAATCGCCGCGGAACCGAATCGCGACAATATTTTTGCCGCGTGGGGCGAACCAGTCGTCACGCTTTCCACGCACATGGACACGGTGCCGCCGTTCTTTGCTTCTAGCGAGGACGGAGAATTCATTTGGGGCCGCGGTTCCTGCGACGCGAAGGGAATTATCGCCGCGATGATTGCGGGAGCGGAAAAACTGCTGGCGGGAGGCACGCGGAACTTTGGCTTGTTGTTTGTCGTGGGCGAAGAACGCAATAGCGCTGGGGCAAGGGCGGCTGCGGCAAGTCCGCGTGGTTCGCGATTCCTTATCAATGGAGAGCCCACGGAAAATCGCCTTGCTCTTGGTTCCAAAGGCGCGCTGCGTTTTGAACTCACCACGCATGGAAAACTCGCGCACTCGGCCTATCCCGAACTCGGCCATTCGGCCATCCACACGCTGCTCGATGTTCTAAACGACATTCGCCAGATTCCGTTGCCGGAAGACGCATTGCTGGGCCGCAGCACCCTGAATGTCGGCACCATCAAGGGAGGGCGCGCACCGAACGTCATGGCGGATCACGCTGAAGCGGAAATCATGTTTCGGACCGTCGGCGATCCCGCAAAGCTGCGCGAAGCCGTGTCCGCCGCGACTGCGGGGCGTGCCGAGGCTCGCGAAGTGCTGCACACTCCGGCGGTTCAGCTGAGTCAATTCGACGGTCTGCCCACCACCATTGTCGCTTTCACGACGGATATTCCCACGTTCGACGGAGCGTGGGGGCAGCCCTTCCTCATCGGGCCAGGCAGCATTCAGGTCGCGCACACTGCCGAGGAGCGCATCTCCAAAAAGGAATTGTCCGAAGCGGTAGGCATTTACGCGCGCCTGGCGACGCAGCTTCTCACGACCGGACGGAGCAGAGCATGAGCGTAGGGCTCGCCATTGTCGGTTACGGAAAGATGGGGCGGCTGATCGAGCAGCTTGCGCCCGAATACGGTTTTGACGTGCGCGCGAAATTCGATGGGCGGAGCAATCCGCGCGGACAGGCGCTTTCTGACCAGACGCTTCAGGGAGTGGATGTAGCTGTTGAATTTACTTCGCCGGAGGCCGCTCCGGAAAATATTCGGCGGCTTGCCGCGATGGGCGTTAATTCGGTCAGCGGGACGACAGGGTGGTTTGGTGATCTTCCCGCGGTCCGCGAAGCCGTTACGAAAAGCGGAACTGGGCTTGTTTGGGCGCCCAATTTTTCGGTGGGCGTAAATCTTTTTATGCAAGCGGTGGCGCACACCGCGTCGCTTTTTGCGAAGCACGCGGACTACGAAGCATGGGGCTGGGAAATTCACCACTCCGCGAAAAAAGACGCGCCTTCGGGCACGCTAAAAAAACTTGCGGAGGAGATGCGAACGAACGGCTTCCATCGGCCAGTGTGCTTGAGCTCGAATCGCGCCGGCGCGCATCCGGGCACTCATGAAATTGGCTTTGATTCGCCCGCCGACACTATCACGCTGCGCCACACGGCGCGCAGCCGGGATGGTTTTGCGCGCGGGGCATTGCGGGCCGCGCGATGGATCAACGGCAAGCAAGGCGTATTCGAATTTCGCGAGATTCTCAGCGAATTAAGCTGAGGAAATGTAGCGGCGGCCTATCGCTGCCGCCAGCTTCGTTTTTTGGAGTTGGATAAAAAAGCCAGGAGCAAAGACCATGTTTACCGGGACCGGAACTGCACTTGTCACCCCGTTTCGAACGGATGGCTCTCTCGATGAAGCCGCGCTGCGCCGATTGGTGCGGCGGCAAATTGATGCGGGCGTTGACTTCCTTGTTCCTTGCGGAACGACCGGCGAGAGCCCGACGCTGACGCACGAAGAACATTTGCGTGTAGTGGAAATTGCAGTCGAACTCGCTAAAGGGAAGGTCCCAGTGCTGGCGGGCGCGGGCGGTTATAACACTGCGGAAGTGACTGCGCTGGCGGGCGAGTTGGCCGCCATTGGCGCGGATGGAATTCTCTCCGTCACACCGTATTACAACAAGCCGACGCAGGAAGGGTTATTCCAGCATTATCGCGCGATTGCGGAGGCCGTGTCGCTGCCGATCATTCTTTACAGCGTGCAGGGACGCACGGGGGTGAACATCGAGCCAGCCACGGTGAAGCGGCTGGCGCAAATCAAAAACATCGTGGGCATCAAGGAAGCTTCGGGAAACGTGTCGCAAATGGCCACGATTCTCAATGCGGTGCCGGAGGACTTCATCGTGGTCTCCGGCGACGACGCCATCACGCTGCCGCTCATCGCGCTTGGCGGCCGCGGAGTCATCTCGGTGGTGTCCAATGAAATTCCAGCGGAAATGTCGCAGTTGACGCGGCTTGCGTTCCGGGGCGACTTTGCCGGTGCGCGCGCGATTCACCGGCGCTATCATCCGCTCATGGAAATAAACTTTGTCGAATCCAATCCCATTCCGGTGAAGGCCGCGATGGCGGAAATGGGCCTGCTCGAACCGGTGTGGCGCTTGCCACTCGTGCCGCCCAAGGGGGAGAATCAGGCGCGCATCCGAGCGGTGCTTGAATCGCTCGGACTCGTTAAGAGGGTGCATGCAGCCTTCGCAAATTGAAAAGTTGTTTGACGAAGCGCCCGCGCATTACGAGGAAGAACATCAATGGCTTTTCCGCGATTTCAAGGCAGCCCTGAATCGCGGTGAGATTCGCGCCGCCGAGCCAGATGCCTCCACAAAATCCGGCTGGCGGGCAAACGTGTGGGTGAAGAAGGGAATTTTGCTGGGCTTTCGAATGGGCGCCATCGCGGACATGTCCATCGACGCCGCGAAGCAACCGTTCTTCGACAAGTCCACGTATCCTGTGCGTGCTTTTGTAGCTTCCGACGGCGTGCGCATTGTTCCTGGCGGCTCCAGCATCCGCGATGGCAGTTACATCGGCCGCGGCGTGATTTGCATGCCTCCGATGTTCGTGAACGTGGGCGCTTACGTTGGCGAAGGCACGATGATCGATTCGCACGCTCTGATTGGCAGTTGCGCGCAGATTGGTCGCAACTGTCACATTTCCGCTGGCTCGCAAATCGGCGGCGTTCTCGAACCGGTGGGCGCGCTGCCGGTAATCGTTGAAGATGAAGTTTTAGTTGGCGGAAATTCAGGCGTTTATGAGGGAACCGTCGTGAAGAGCCGCGCCGTTCTTGGCACCGGCACGATTCTCAATCGCTCGATTCCGGTTTACGACCTGGTTCGCGACAAGGTCTACACGGCCACTGAAACCGAGCCGCTCATCATCCCAGAAGAAGCCATTGTGGTGCCTGGATCGCGCGCTGTCTCGCAGCCAAGCGGCGCGAAGTTGGGGCTCGCGCTGCAAGCTGCTGTGATCGTGAAGTACCGCGACGCCAAAACCGAAGGCCGCATCCAGCTCGAAGATATTCTGCGCTGACAGGAATCCCGCTGGCCGTGCCCCTTGCCGTTTGATTTTTGCGTAGTGAGTCAGTTCTCGACGACTCGCCTTCCGCTAGACATGTTGATTTATACTCACTGGCTGGGTAGGAATGCAGGCGCAGTGGTGACGGAAAACTCAAGACGTAAGCGCGCAGCAACAGCGATTCTCTTTTCCCTAATAGTGGCATGTCTGGTGGGGTTCGGAGGACTTCTCGTGGGCTCGTATCTATGGAGTCATTTCGGCATACCAGCAAGCGATCCCAATGACCCCGGTGTTTTCCTTGCGGACTCCTCGTTGCTGGTGCTGCGGCCATTGGCGGGGGTATAAGGTCCTTGTGGAAGTTTTGGCCTCGCGCCTTATCAAAACATAGCCAACCAGCGCCAAGGTTAACGACCCCTGAAATTAAGGCTCTACTGCGTCAGGACTTTTTCAAAAAACTGCAGCGCCCGCGGATCGTTTGATTGCCCGAGCCAAAACATGGCCTGTTTGCGAACCGCCGGATTCCGATTGGTCTGCGCGACTTCGATCAACTTAGGCACGCCTTCATCCTTCGGCAACTGACTGAGCGCAAAGACCGCTTTTTTCTTCACTTCGGTGTCGGGGTCGTTCTCGATCGCGCCGGTAATCGTGCCCACGGCCTTCTTTCCTGCTTTTTGCGCCAGCCAAAAAAGCGCTTGTCCCCGCACGTGCGAGCTGGTGTCGTCATGCGCCATGCGAATCATTTCATCCAGCGCTCCTGCCTCGTGGCTGATGGAAAGCGCAAACGCCACGTGAGCACGAACGGCCGAACTTGGATCCGTTTTCGCCATGCGCTGCAGGACCGTCAATCCAGGCTTGCCACGCGCGGCTCCCATCCAGAATGCTGCTTGCCTCCGCAAGCCTTCACGCTGCTCCGGCGCTGTAAAGGATTCGAGCGCCCGGTCAGCCGATGCGTCCGCATGAAGCGCAATTGCCGTCAACGCACCGTTGCCAATCTTGCGCTCGCCGTGGTCTTCAAAATCCGGACTACGCACGTAAGTAGTGAGGAGCGCCACACTCTCCGGCGCTTTGACTTCCGTTAGCCAGATGAACGGCAGCCCGCCCGCATCCAGCGCGCAATCTTCCGATGCGACGCGAATTTTTACGACCTGCTTTGCTTCCAGGCGGTAGAGCACGACAAGTTGCCGCGCCCCTTCCAGCTTGACGCTCCCGTCCGCGTGCGACGTGCTGATGGTTCCGCCGTTTTCCCTTTCCAGACGGCAAGTTCCGCAATTCCCATCATTCCAGTTGTTGTCGCAGCAGACGCCACGCTCGCCGGCAACCTCCTCGACGCTGTAGCCGATCCACTCGGGCTTTTCGGCTTTTCCTGAGAGCTCGCGAAAGGTCGCATCAAGACTTGCGCGTACTGCTCGTGTCTCCAGCTTTGCATTTTCAATGCGCGGAGTCTCAGATGCCTCGATTGTGGCAGCGCCTGCTTGTCCTGTTTGGGCCGGGGAATTGCCCTTCGCCAGTTGCACGGCCGCAATGCTGATTCCGGCCACGATCATCGCGAGCCCGAGTGCTTTTCGCAGTGAAACAATTCGTTCCTCTCGCATGGTTTCTCTCCTACTTTTGCAGCAATTCCATCAGGTAATCGGTGCCTTCTTTCGAATGCATCAGCGACAATTTGGACACCGCTGTCTTCTTGAGTTCCGGATCCTTTTCGCTTCGCGCAATGGCCACCAGCGCTTTCGCGTTGCCCTGGAGAAAAAACGCGTTCAGGACTTCTGCTTTGAGCGCGTGATCTGTTTCCTTGGCGTAAATTTCTTGCAACGCTTTGCCCGAGTCGTCCGAGTGAATCAGTCCGAGGTTTCGAATCGCTGCTCGCCGCAAATCCGGGTCCTTTTCTCCTTGCGCTGCTTTCACGAGCCTGCCTGAATCGCCCGCAAGAAAAAATGCCTGCAGGATGTCCCTGCGCAGATCCGTCGAAGTTTCCGCCTGGTACAACTGCTCCAATTCGCTCGTCCCATGAACCAGACCTAGTTGCCGGATGGCCTCGCGGCGCAGGGACTCATCCTTTTCGCTTTTCGCCGCAGCGAACAGGCGCTCGTGATCACCGCCGATCATATAGCTGCGAAGAATGGCGTGCTTCACAGAGGCGTCGCTGCTCGAAGCGTAAACTTCGGCCAGAGTTTTCCGCGCTTCACTGCCGCCGAAGAGCCCCAGGTATTCAACCGCCTTCCGCTGGAGGTCCGGATTGGTTTGGCCTCGCGCGATTCTGCCCAGAATTTCGCGTGCTTGCGCCGACCCGCTTTGCGCCAACACGAAGAGCGCCTTCGATTTTTCCTTCGGAGAGCCTGAACCATTGATCACTTTCTCGAGCAGGGGCAGCGTGCGTTCCGGGTCGCTGCTCATCAGCCCTTGAATGGCTAGCATTTTCAATTCTTCGTCGCTCTGGTCCGCTGGCTTTACGGTCTGACCGGTCGATTGCTTCACTTCGATTTCCAGAGCGGTGGCGTCCTTTTGCCAGCGGCTTTGCGGGAATCGCCGCTTCATGTCCGCAATCGTGGCCAGAGCCGTGTCCCTCTTGCCCAAACGGTTCTCCGCGTACGCCTTCCAGTAAAGCGCGGCATCCGTTTGCGGACCGTTCATGTCCGCGAGCTGCCGGAATTTCTCCGCGGCGCGGTCGTAGCGGTCGTCGTCCAGGTCTTCGCGGCCGTCGTCGTACAATTCTTGCAGCCGTTCGATTTTTTCCTGCGCCCGCTCTCGGGCTTCTTGCTCCCGTTCGCGTTTTTCCTCTTCTCGTTCCCGCGCTTCCTGCTCCCGTTCACGCTTCTCCTGTTCTTTGTCCCGCGCCTCCTGAGCATCTTGCAGGGAATCCCCGGACTGCATGGGAATTGCTTTGAGCAGGCGAGCGCGCGTGATTGCCGGCGCCAGCAGCAGCGCGGCGATTGCCATCCAGGCCGCGCTTGCCTTTCCAACTGAATTGCCGATGGTCATACTTTGTTCCTCTCTCGTTTCGCAGAATCGTTTTGCGGCGCAGGCTTCGTGCCCTCCTGCCGTTGTTGCAGTTCCTTGTTGACCACACGAACTTTGAACAGAATCCCGCGCGCTTCGATTTTTTTCTGAATCGCTTCGAGCTGCGCCGGCGTTACTTCTCCCGGGCTGTGCGCCACGTCCAACAGCACACGCTCCAATTCGTCCAGCACGCTGGCGAGTCCCGCATCGCCTTCTTGCAGAGCGGTCTGCCGGTACAAACGGTTTTCCTGCAGCAAATCTTCCGCGCGGCGTTGCTCGGCCGAGATGTCCACTTCTTTCTGCTTGGGGTTGTCCGGGGCCTCGTTCGAAAGCTCGATCAACATCCGCTCGGAGTGGCCCAGGTGTTCGCCCACGGCGACCACCAGCACGCGTTCCCGCACCTGTTCTTTGCTCGCGGCGTTGTCACTCGTGCCGCCCCGCTTGGTGATGCGCCCGGCGACAAATGCCGCGACAATCAGCGCAACAATCCCGCCCACCGCCGCGAGCCGCCGCGGTTCGAACCACAGCTCCCACCAACGGTCCGGTTTTTCCGCCAGACGCGGCGCAATTTCCTTCCAGACCTGCCGTCCGTAGTCTGCTCCCGGATCCGGTACAGGCAGCGTATCGAGCGCCGCGAGTACCGCTTCGATCCGCTCCAATTCCGCGCGGCACCTTTCGCAGCCGGCCAGATGCTCTGCTACTACGGCACGCTGCTCCGCAACTCCTTCGCGATAAGCGATCAACTCTTCGTCCTTCATGTGTTTCATGATTCCGTTCCCATCGCGCGCGCCTGCGCTTTTGTTTCCACAAACGGCTGCAGCGCATGGCGCAATTTCTGGACTGCTCGAAAGACGGTGTTTTTCGCCGCGCTCGAACTCGATTTCAAGACTCCCGCGATTTCTTCGATCCCGCAGCCTTCCCAATGCCGCATCACAAAAGCCGTTCTTTCCGCTTCCGAAAGAGCGGCCAACGCTTGCTCCATCTGTTTTCGCAATTCGAGACTCTGCGTCAACCGTTCAGGCGTCGGCGCTTCATCCTGGACGCGATTCACGGGATCGTTTTCCATTCCGTCCCGGTCTTCGGCTTTCGACGTTTCCCGGCGCGCTTCTTCCTTCTGGCGCTGCCGCAAGCGGTCAATCGCGTAGTTCGCGGCAATTCGATATACCCACGTACCGAAATTCGCTCGCGCCGCAAACTGGCCGAGCTTTTGATACCCGCGCAAAAACGCCTCCTGGACCACTTCTTCGGCATCGTGCCGGTTCCCGGTCATGCGATAGGCCAGCCGGAAAACACTGTGGCTGTGCCGCTCAACCAGAACGCGATAGGCATCGCGATCGCCCGCGAGCGTGCGCTCCACGGCGACGGCGTCGCTCTCCGCGATGGCCTGGGTGCTATCGACGCTCTGCTGCATCCGAGTCATTAGACAGGATTCGAGGCTTGCGGTTAGGTCGGGCCTAGGGCCTTATTTGTCAATAGGATAGCCCTTTTCTGGCCGATTCATCGCAATTCTCAAGAGAGAGACTTTTTTCCAATTGCGCGGCAGGGAAGCCGCTTGGGAATCGCATGTCTTAAGTGGCCGCCTTCAGATCGCCCGCCGGTTCACTCGTATCGCAGAGCGACAATCGGGTCCACTTTCATCGCGCGCCTGGCAGGTACGTAGCACGCCGCGAGGGCAACGATGGCCAAAATCGTCCCAACTAGCGCAAATGTCATGGGGTCCGTCGCGCTCACGCCAAAAAGCAGATTGGCCATTAAGCGGGTGAGACCCAGTGCAGCCAATAGTCCAATGAAAATTCCGATGGCTGTCAGCTTCATGCTTTCACCCAAAATCTGGCGTAACACGTCGGTTTGTTTTGCGCCGAGTGCTATGCGGACGCCGATCTCATGTGTGCGATAGGCGACAAAGTAAGAAATGACACCGTAAATTCCCAGGCTTGCCAGCCCGAGCGCGAGGAAGGCAAAGACTTCCAGCACAATCATCGAGACGCGGCGCGTGGCCAGGGAGTCGGCGATAATCTCTTCCATCGTTTGCGCTCCGAACATCACCTGATCGCTGTTCATCGCTTTCAGTCCGGATCGGATTGCCATACTTGCCGCCTGCGCATCTCCTTCAAAGCGCACCAGCACTCCCGTGCCGCTCGCGGACTGCCGCATAGCCTCATCCGGAAGCTGCATGTACGGAGAATAGAGCTGCGTGCGGAGCGATTGTGTGTCGTCTGAATCGAGGCCCCATTGCTTGACGTGGCCCACCATACCGACAATCTCGGCGACTCCTCCCTTGTTATTCAGAATCACACGCTTGCCGATCGGATCCTGGTCCGGAAAAAACTTCCGCGCGAGAACATCGTCGATGACGATCACACGTTGCGAATGCTCATTGTCTTGCGCCGTAAAAAACCGCCCGCGCTGCAGAGGAATTCCCATCATCTTTAAATAATCTTCTTGCACAACATAGCTCAACGCCCAGTTCATGTCGTTGTCGCTCTCGGGCTTTGGTTTTCCTTCGATCCAAAACAAAACCTCATCGTCGCCGCTGAGCGGCACTGCGGCCCACGAAAGCGAAACTGACTTCACTCCCCCTGTTGAGTTCAGTTTGTCGTGAATTTCGCGAAGGGCGGCGCGAATCGCTTCGGGATTAGCGTCTCTCATGGACGGAGGAAGCGAGACTCCAAACGTCAGCACGTTGTGCGAATCGAAGCCCGGGTTGACGTTCCAAAGCGCATTCAGGCTCCGAATCATCAAGCCCGCTGCAATTAGCAGAACCAATGCCATAGCCATTTCCGCCACAATAAATATTCCCTGCGCGCGTTGCTTGCCTCCGCCCGATCTTTGACTGCCTTCTTTCAGGGTGTCCTGCAAGTTTGGCTTTGAGATCTTCAATGCCGGCACCAGGCCAAACATGACTCCACAAAGCAGCGCAATGCCCATTGTGAAAAACAAAACGCGCACATCTATTGCGACCTCGTCCATACGCGGCAAACCCGAGGAAAGATACCGCAGGGCCCCTTTCGTGCCCCACGCCGCGAGCAGCAGGCCAAGTCCGCCTCCCGCCAGAGCCAACAACATGCTCTCCGTTAGGAGTTGAAGCACGATTCTGCCTCGGCCTGCGCCCAGCGCCGCGCGAACGGCAAATTCACGCGTTCTTCCCGTCGAACGTGCCAAGAGTAAATTGGCCACATTTACGCATGCGATCAGAAGCACGAATGCGACCGCCGCAAGGAGCACCAGCAGCAGGTGCTTGACCTCACCCACCATGCGATCCTTGAGCGGGAAGACAGCTGCCCCGATCCCCTTATCCACATCCGGGAACATCGCCGTCAGGTTCTCCGACACGCGTTTCATGTCACCCCGTGCTTGTTCGACGGTGACACCGGGCTTTAGCCGGCCAATTCCGTGAAACCCCAGTCCCGCTCCCCGGTTTGCCACCAGTGGATTTGTCCATTGGCCCAAGGGAGCGAACACATCGCTGGTCCCAAGACTTCCAATCTGCAATTTGGGCTTCGTGGGGATCACACCGACGATCGTATAGTTGCGCCCGTCCAGTGCGAGTCCTTTTCCCAAGATGTCCTGTGCAGCGCCAAATTTCCGATTCCAGAATCCGTCGCTGATAATCACAATGGGACTCGCGCCAATCTCGTCCTCGCCTTCTGTGAACAAACGTCCGATCACAGGCTGCACATTCAGCAACGTAAGCAAGTCCGAAGAAACGAATTGAGCCTTCAATTGCTCCGCTTCGCCCGCGCCTGTGAGACTGAAAGAGTAGCTCCGGGAAATCCCCATCATGGAAAATGTCTGGTTTTGCTTCCGCCAGTCCTTGAAATTTGGAAACGAAATTGATCCAGTGTCAAAATTCGGCTTGCTCTCGGCCAGCCAGACAAGTTGTTCGGGGTGTGGATAAGGAAGTGGATTCAGCAGCACTCCGTTGACCACGGAAAAGAGCGCCGTGTTCGCGCCAATCCCCAGCGCCAGCGTCAGGATGGCCACCGCCGTGAATCCCGGCGACTTCGCAAGCATTCGCACACCAAACTGCAAGTCTTGCATTAGCCGGTCGAGAAATCCTCTTCCCCATGCATCGCGCGTTGTTTCCTTCACCAGCTCCAGATTCCCAAACTCTCTTCGCGCCGCGCTCGCGGCTTCACCTTCAGCCACTCCGCGGTCCATGCGCTCTCGCGCCGCCATCTCCAGGTGGCTTAACACCTCGTCCTCAAGTTCCTTTTCCCGCTTCCTCTTGCCAAAGAGTCCGTCCATCCAGCTCATCGCGATTCCTCTTTTCCAATTTCTAGTTTCTAGCTTCTATTCGTACCGCAGCGCCACCATCGGATCGACTGACGAGGCTCTTCGCGCGGGTATGAAGCACGACAGCCCAGAAGTTGCGACCAGCAGCAGGACCACGCCCGCGAGGACCAGCACATCGATTGAACTGTCCTGAATCAAGCGCGCCAGCAGGCGATTGAGCGCCATCGTAAGCAGTACTCCCGTTAGAACACCGCCGGCCACGCTCGTCGCCGCTGAACGGAAGACCATCAGCAGGACATCTTTGCCGCTTGCTCCCAGCGCCATGCGTATGCCGAATTCGCCCGTTCGCTGGCTAACGGCGTAGGAAATCACGCTGTACAATCCGGTGGCCGCCAGCGCCAGCGCCAGGATCGCAAATCCCGCAAACAAAGTTGCCACGAGGTGCCCCTGTTGCCATTCCGGTAGCCCGGTAATCCATCCATCGAGATCGCGAACATTCCTGGATGCTTGCTGGTCGGGATCGACAGTGCGAATTTGTTCACGAACAGCGCGGAACATCGTGAGCGGAGGAACCCTGGTTCGGACGAGGATCTGCGTGTATTGCGGCATCATAATTGTGTACGGCACAAACACGGAGGGCTTGACGGGATTGCGCAGCCCGTCATCGCGAGCATCGCCTACGATACCGATGACCTGAAACCAACTGTCGCTTCCAGGGACCGCCAGGCTAAACGGAGGTTCGCCTTTAAGTGCCGGCACGCGAATCTCGCTGCCAATAGCATCGCCATTCGGAAAATATTGGCGCGCCAGCGTCTGATTGATCAGCGCCAGCTTGGAGCCACGCATTGTCTCGCTTTCATCCCAGATTTGTCCTTGCAGCAACGGAATGTGTAGCACGGTGAAGTATTCGGCACTGATAAAGTTGATCCGCGCCCGCTGCTGTTCCGCCGCCGGCTTCCCGGAAATTTCGAAGCGCTGTTCCCATCCGTTATCGGGAGGAGTCGCGTTTGTCGAAATTCCCGCGGAAACAACTTCCGGCGCCTCGCCGATTTTCTTCAGGAGCTGGCCGAAGTACGTCCTCCTGGCCTCCCAGGTGGTGTAGGTGTTGTCATGCATCGGGATGCCAACCGACATCGTGTTGTGCGGATCATAGCCAAGGTTCACGCGCATCATGCGCACGAACCCGCGCATGGCCACGCCTGCTCCGGCCAGCAGCAGAAGCGTCAGGGCAATCTGGCCCGCGATCAGGACGCTGTGCGTCCTTCGGCCACGGACTCCTCCCGTAATCTTGCGTGTGTTCGCTTGCATCACTCGGGCTACATCCGGACGCGCGGATTGAAGAGCCGGTGAGATGCCAAAGACAATGCCCGTCACAAGGGCAAGGCTGACGCTGAAGAACAGCACTGGCAGGTTGATGCTGATGGCCGCTTCATGCGGGAATGAAAACTCCGGCAGCCAGTTCACGATCAGCTTCACGAGGCTGTTCGCCAGCGCCACTCCAAAGATCGCTCCCGTAAACGAGAGCATCAGCGCCTCGGTCAGCAACTGCCGCACGATACGAGACTTTTCCGCGCCGATCGCCGACCGAACCGCCAACTCGTGCTGGCGCGCCGTGCCCCTGGCCAACAGCAGAATCGAAACGTTTCCGCAGCCGATCAACAGCAGCAAAGCCACGGCAGCGAGCAGCAGGTACAATGTCCCGCCGATATCCGTGACGAAATGGTCGTTCAATCCTTCGATTGCCACATGGAAATGCTCAGGGAAATGCGTTGGAGTTTGCTTCGCGAATTGCTCCACGAGTGACTGAAACTCCGCGTTTGCTGCCGCGCGTGTAATCCCTGGCCTGAGGAGAATCATGGGGAAATAGGTGCGCGCCGGATCGGCTGTGAGCTTCAGCGGCAA
>Ga0137398_10000157_pt1 | contig 20568 bp, 16 predicted proteins | sample czorhiz216metaG_FD_106659 | JGI IMG/M metagenome (GOLD analysis project Ga0137398, IMG submission 106659) | Vadose zone soil microbial communities from Angelo Coast Range Reserve, California, USA - czorhiz2.16 metaG | ecosystem: Environmental > Terrestrial > Soil > Vadose zone | place: USA...
CACCAACAGCGCTTACTCGACGCAGTTCGTCTTTCCCTTCTTGAAGCGATTCCATCCCGATCTTGTGATTCACTCGTTGCTCGGTCGATCTCATTTTTCCGGGCACCTCTGGCCGCTCGCGTTCTTGCCCTTTCTTGTGGCCACCGCAATCGTCATCGTGGGTTCTTCCAACGCGGTGAACCTGACGGACGGGCTTGATGGCCTGGCGATCGGCTGTACCGTGATCGCTGCTGGCGCGCTTACGGTCTTGACCTACGTGAGCAGCAACTACCGCTGGGCCACTTATCTCGAGATTCAGTACATCCCGCGCGTCGGTGAGCTAACGGTATTCTGCGGCGCGCTCGTCGGGGCATCGCTCGGATTTCTCTGGTACAACGCGCATCCCGCCGAAATCTTCATGGGCGACGTTGGATCGTTGTCGCTGGGCGGAACGCTGGGCACCATTGCGGTCATCATCAAGCAGGAAATCCTGCTCTTTTTCGTCGGCGGTATCTTCGTCATCGAAGCGCTTTCCGTGATTCTGCAGGTGGGCTCCTTCAAACTGCGCGGCAAGCGCATCTTCCGCATGGCGCCCATTCATCATCATTTCGAACTGCTCGGTTGGAGCGAATCGAAAGTGATCGTGCGGTTTTGGATCGCCGCGCTGGTTTTTGCGCTGTTTGCGCTGACGACGTTGAAGTTGAGGTAGTGAAGCATTCCGGTTAAAGAATTTTGCGAGATTAATGGCAAATCCGTTCGAGTTGCGCGGCAAGCGCGTGCTGGTCGTGGGACTGGCCAGGACGGGTGTGCCCACCGCGCTCTTCTGCGCCGCGCGGGGCGCGAACGTGACGGCGGCGGATGCGCGCACAGAAAACGAAATCGGCGAAGCGATCGCGCCACTCCGGACTGCGGGCGTAAGCCTGGAGCTGGGTGGCCACCGGGAAAATGCATTTCGCGAACAGGACCTCATCGTTCCGAGCCCTGGCGTGCCCGCCGATGCCCCCTTGCTGCAGGCCGCGCGCGCGAAGGGTGTCACTATCTGGAGCGAGGTGGAGCTGGCGGGCCGTTTCCTGGAGGGACGCTTGATCGGGATCACCGGCTCGAACGGGAAGACGACGACAACCTCCTTGATCGAACACATTTTGAAAGGCGCTGGTTTTTCCACCATTCTCGCCGGGAATATCGGCACTCCTTTGATTTCGCGAGTGGAGCAGACCAGCGACGACACCATCACGGTGGCGGAGTTGAGCAGTTTTCAGCTAGAGCTGATTGAAACATTTCGCCCCAACATCAGCGTGTTTTTGAATCTCACGCCCGACCACCTGGATCGGCATCACACGCTCGAAGAGTATGGCCGCGCCAAAGCGCGCATCTTCGAGAATCAGACGGAAGCGGACTGCGCGGTGCTGAACGCGGATGATCCGGCGACCAATTCCCTGGCACCTGCCAAGCCGCGTGTGTACTGGTTCAGCCGGAAGCAGCGCGTGCTGCAAGGTGCGCTGGTGCGGGAAAACGAAATTGTGTTTCGCCATGATCGCGAAGAAGAGGCGGTATTGAATCTCCAGGAGATTCCGCTGGCGGGTGCCCACAACGTCGAAAACGTCCTTGCGGCCGTGGCGGCGACGCGTCTCGCTGGCGCCGAACCCGCGGCTATCGCGAAAGGGGTGCGGTCATTTGCGGGCGTCGAGCATCGCCTGGAATTTGTCGCGGAGGTCGGAGGCGTGCGCTATTACAACGACTCAAAGGCCACCAACGTCGATGCCACGCTGAAAGCACTGGATGCTTTTCCCGGGCGAATCCTGATCGTTCTGGGCGGGAAAGATAAAGGCAGCGACTACACCGTGCTGCAAAGGCCGTTGCGTGAGAAGGCCATTCTTGCGCTGCTGATCGGCGCGGCCGCGGAGAAAATTGAAAAACAGATCACCGGCAGCGTGGCCATCGAGCACGCCGGGACGATTGAGCGCGCCGTGGAAATTGCCTCGCATGCGGCCAGGCCCGGCGACGTGATGCTCCTTGCTCCGGCATGCGCCAGCTTCGATCAGTTTCAGAACTACGAACACCGCGGCCGCGTATTCAAAGAACTGGTGCATCAATTGGAGCGGCAAGCGGCGAGTACAACCTCTGGAAGAGGGTGAGAGAACGTGCCGAGACGATTGGAGAATGACCGCTGGCTCTTTGGAGTGACACTGGCGCTGTGTCTCTTCGGTGCGGTGATGATCTTCAGCGCCTCCGCAGTCACGGCGGAACAGCAGTACGGCCACTCTTATATATTTCTCGTCCGTCAGGCCGCATGGCTCTTCATCGGCCTTTTGGGGATGTTTGCTTTGATGAAGACGGACTATCGGCGTCTGCGCGAACCCTCTGTCATCTATCCCGTAGTTTGCGTCGTCTTGCTCTTGCTCGTGGGCACTTTTTTCCTCGACAAGTCCCATGCCACGCATCGCTGGATCAAATTCGGCCCGGTGGGCATCCAACCGTCGGAACTGGCGAAACTTGCCACGATTCTTTATCTGGCGTGGTTTCTGGATCACAGGCGCCGCAACAAGGCCAGCATGGAATTCCACCAGGAAGATTTCTGGGGGACGATTCTTCCGGCGGCTGCTCCCATTCTGGTTTTTGTCGCATTGATTTTGCTGCAACCTGACCTTGGGACGTCCATCGATATTCTCGTTGTGGCCGCCGCCATTCTTTTCGTTGGAGGTCTCTCGTGGAAGTGGCTCGCGGTGGGGCTCGCTGGAGCGATTCCCATCGTGTATCTGCTCATCACGCAGGTGGCGTACCGGCAAGCCCGATTGACCGCTTTCCTGCACCCGGATTCCGATCCGCAAGGCGCCGGATTTCAGTTGCTTCAATCGCTCATTGCCGTCGGGTCAGGTGGCTTCACGGGCGTAGGCCTGATGGAGAGCAAACAAAAGCTATTCTATTTGCCGGAGGCGCACACGGATTTTATTTATGCCGTCATCTGCGAGGAACTTGGTTTTATCGGAGCGATGATCGTGATTGCGCTTTTTGTAGTTTATGGCTGGCGAGGGATGCGTGCTGCGTTCGGTGCCCCGGACGGATTCGGGCGGCTGCTGGCGCTGGGAATAACCGCGATGGTCTTGTGCCAGGCGCTGATTAATTTTGCGGTCGTGCTCGGGATGGTGCCGACGAAAGGGATACCGCTGCCTTTCATCAGCTATGGAGGATCGAGTTTACTGGTCATGTTGCTGGCCACCGGTGTGCTTCTGAATATTTCGCAGCAGGCGACAGAAGCGTGAAGGTACCAGACTCAGGCCTTGAGAATTTCGGTTGTAGTGGCGCAGCATGCTGCGCCACTGCTCGGCAAGAGCGCTGCCAGTGAAATTGCTGATTGCAGGCGGCGGCACGGGCGGACATGTTTTTCCGGCGCTGGCCATTGCGCAGGAATGGCTTTCGAGAGGCAACGAAAGGGAAGTCGTGTTGGTGGGAACGCAACGCGGAATCGAAACGAAGCTCGTGCCGCTGGCCGGACTGCCGTTGGAAACGCTGCGGGTGGCGGGCTTGAAAGGCAAGGGTGGCGCCACGCTGCTCAGGAATTTGGCGATGCTCGCTCCGGCGATGCTCGACGCGCGGCGCGTTTTGCGCAAGCACAAACCTGTCGCCGCGTTTGGTGTCGGCGGATATGCCGCAGGACCCATGTTGCTGGCCACCTGGCTGGGGCGCGTCCCCAATGTCATCTTCGAACCGAACGCCGAGCCGGGCTTCACAAACAGGGCGCTGGCGAGAATTTCTACACGAATTGCCACGGGCTATGAAGTTTCTGCACGGGAGTGGGGAAAAAAGGCGGTCGTTACGGGTTGCCCCGTGCGCTCGGAGTTCTTCGCCATCTCACCGCGGCGGCCGGGAAAGCCGTTTCGGCTGCTCGTCACCGGCGGCAGCCAGGGAGCATTGCCGATCAACCGGGTATTTGTCGCTGCCATGGACCGCCTCGCCGCCCGAAAAAATGAACTGGCTATCGTGCATCAGACCGGCGAACGCGATTATAATGCTGTACGCACCGCTTATGCGGGGCGCGAAATCAACGCGGAGGTTGTCCCCTTCCTCACGAACATGGCGGAACGCTTTGCCTGGGCAGATGTGATTGTTTGCCGGGCAGGAGCCATCACCGCAGCGGAAATCGCTGCTGCGGGCCGGGCCGCCATCTTCATCCCTTTCGGAAGGGCGACCGACAGCCACCAATTGCGCAACGCGCAGGAAATGACCCGCGCGGGCGCCGGCCGCCTGATTTCTGAAGCGGAACTCACGGCCGAAAGCCTAACCGGCGAAATCTTCTCTCTCCTCAACCAGCCCCAAGAGATCGAAAAACTATCAACCGCCGCGCACGGGCTTGCCCGCCCTTTTGCCGCGCGTGACATCGTGAATCTCATCGAAGAGGCCGCGAACGTGCAAGGAAATCGGCAGAGGGCAAGCACATGATGGGCTCTTTCCGCAATTTTCAACGGATTCACTTGGTCGGTATTGGCGGCATCGGCATGAGCGGGATCGCCGAAGTGCTCCTGACTCTCGGCTATTCCGTGTCCGGCTCGGACACCAAGCCTTCCACGATCACCGAACGCCTCCAGAATCTCGGCGCGACCGTCTATGAGGGTCACAAAGGCGCCAACGTCGAAAGCGCGCACGTCGTCGTAACCTCCTCCGCCGTGCGAGCGGACAATCCCGAGGTCGTCGAAGCGCACAAACAGAAAATACCGGTCATTCCCCGCGCCGAAATGTTGGCGGAGCTGATGCGTTTGAAATACGGAATCGCCGTGGCCGGCGCGCACGGCAAGACGACTACGACCTCGATCGTTGCTTCGGTGCTGGCGGCCGCGCATCTTGACCCCACGTTTGTGATCGGCGGGAAAGTCAACCAGGCGGGCACGACTGCGCGGCTCGGGAAAGGCGAATATTTTGTGGTGGAAGCGGACGAGAGCGACCGCAGCTTCCTCATGCTCGCGCCGGTAGTGGCGGTGGTAACTACGATCGATCGCGAACATCTCGATCAATACTCCTCGCTCGAAGATATTCAGGGCGCCTTCATCCAGTTTGTGAATCGCGTGCCGTTTTACGGCGCGGTGATTCTATGCATCGATGAGCCTAACGTGCAGGCGATCATTCCCAGCGTGAAGCGTCCCATCATCACCTATGGAACCTCGAGCCAGGCCGATTTGGTGATCGGTGATGTGAAGCTGGAAGGTTTGGAGAGCGAATTCCGGCTGACCTACAGAGGTGAAGATCTCGGTTTGTTCCGGCTGACGCATCCGCCGGGCATGCACAATGTCCGCAACGCCGCGGCGGCCGCAGCAGTCGCGCTGTACTTAAGCGTTCCTGCTGACCTGATCCGCGAAGGCCTCGTCAAATTTGCTGGCGTGGGCCGCCGTTTTGACATCAAGGGTGCAGTTAACGACATCACCGTGATCGATGACTACGGTCATCACCCGGTCGAGATCCGCGCCACGCTCGAAGCGGCTCGCGGCTGCAAGTTCAATCGCCTGCTCGTGCTTTTTCAGCCGCATCGCTACACTCGCACCCAGCACCTTTGGAATGAATTCTGCCGCGCGTTCAATCAAGCGGATATTCTCGTGCTGATCGACATCTATGCGGCCAGCGAAGCGCCCATCTCGGGCGTGACGAGTGAAACGCTTGCGGGCGCCATTCGCGAGGCCGGTCACAAGAACGTCCACTATTTTCGTTCGATGCAGGAAGGGATCGAGTACCTGCTGAAACAAGCGCGTCCCGGGGACGCCGTCCTTACCATCGGCGCGGGCAACATCAGCCGGGCGAGCAATGAATTCATGCTTTTGCTGGGAACGGAGCATCCGACGCATCATGCGCATTCGTGATCCCAGGATCGTTGCCAAACTCGCGGAGATCCGCGTTGAGCTACGGCAGGGCACTGCCCTTGCCGGGCTTACTTCGCTGGGCATCGGCGGGACGGCGGACCTGCTCCGCATCAAAAATCACGAAAGCCTTCAAGATCTCCTGAAACTTCTCGATGCGAACCACATTCCGCATAAGTTCCTCGGTGGAGGCTCGAACCTGCTCGTCGGTGATGGGGACTTGCCATGGGTGGTCCTGCAACTCGTCCGTCCGGAACCTGATGTCGTGCTCGACGGCAACTTTGCGCACGTTGACGCCGCGGCAGACCTTGGCCGCATGATCACCTTTTGCGCGAAGAATAACCTCGGTGGGATGGAAGGACTCATCGGTGTTCCCGGCACCGTGGGGGGTGCTCTGCGCATGAATGCCGGGGCCTACGGTATGCAGATTGGCAGCTATGTCCGCGAAGTGAAGCTCTACCGGGCGGCTGGCCGAAAAATCGAAGTTCTGCGAGGCGACCAAATTTCTTTCGAATACCGGCACACTTCTTTTGCCCCGGATGATATGATGCTCGCGGTGATACTGGAACTACCCTCCAAACCGTTCAAAGTAATCCTCGAAGGTATTCGTATCTGCAACGAAAAACGGCGCTCCAGCCAGCCGCTCGGCCAGAAAAGCGCCGGCTGCATCTTCAAAAATCCTGCGGGTGCCTCCGCGGGCCGCATGATCGATGAATTGGGGCTCAAGGGCCTGTCTGTAGGCGACGCCCGCGTCAGCGATCGTCATGCCAATTTCTTTGTGAACGCCGGCCATGCCTCCGCCAGAGACATGCTGAAGCTGATCTCGGGTGTGCGCGAACGCGTGCAGAAAACTTACGGCGTAAGTCTGGAGAACGAGGTGGTCGTTTGGAACGCGTGAAAGCCATACCGCGGAACGCCTCTGCGGCGGCAGATGCCGATTCCTACCGGCCGGAGCTGATTGCCGACGATGAACCGCGTTACCTGCGCCGCCAGAAGCCGGTTGAAATCCGCCGCAAGAAATTCAGCGGGCGCGGCTGGTCGTTCTATCGGCGGGTGCTGGTTTTGAGTTGTGCCGGCGTTGCTGGTGTGACCGTGGCGGTCTACGGAATGCAGTTTCTTCTATATTCGCCGACCATGCTGCTGCTCAAGCCCGATCAGATCGAATTGAACGGCAATCGCATCGTCAGCCGCGAAGCGGTGCTCCAGCAGTTTGTCTACGACCGCAACCGGAGTGTCTTGCGCGTCCCCTTGGACGGCCGCCGGAGTCAACTGGAACAGATTCCCTGGGTCGAGTCCGCCAGCGTGCAGCGCATCCTGCCGAATCGCCTTCGCGTCGAGCTGACCGAGCGCACTCCCGTCGCCTTTGCCCGGAACGGCGCCGAACTGGCGCTGATTGACCCGCACGGCGTCATCCTCGACCGCCCGCGGGGCGAAGATCTGCATTTTCCGGTCGTCACCGGCGTTTCGGAAGAACTGCCCCGAGACCAGCGGGAAAAGCGCATGCAGACGTACGAGGAATTCATGAAGGATGTCGATCTCGTGCGCGGCGGCTCGTCCGATCGTGTTAGTGAGGTCGACCTTTCCAACCCGAAAGATCTGCGCGTGGTGATGACCGGGCTGGCGAGCGCCACCGATGCGCAGGCCGTGACCATTCACTTCGGTTCGAGTGAGTTCACCGGCAAGTACAAGATGCTGGTCGACAATTTTTCGCAGTGGCAGGCAAATGCCGGCCGCGTGCAGTCGATCGATTTGCAGTATTCGCGGCAAGTGGTCGTGAACCCCGACGCCAGCGCGGGCACGGCCGTCGCAAGAACAAAATAGATTTCTGGCGGGAGCGGCGGCTTGGCGAAGAAAGACAAATACTTGGTTGGACTGGACATCGGCAGCACGAAAACCTCCGTGCTGATCGCCGAAGTCGATGGCGAACTCGTGAAGTTTCTGGCGCTCGGTGCGGCCGAGTCCAAGGGCTTGCGCAAGGGCCTGATCGTCAATCTTGATTCCACCGTGAGTTCCATCCGCCGCGCGGTCGAAGAGGCCGAGAGCGTGGCGAATGTTCCAGTGGAAGAGGCCCTGATCGGAGTGGCCGGAGGCCACGTGCGAGGAGTAAACAGCCGCGGCGGCATCACCCTGGGACAGCGTCCGCGAGATATCGAGCGCGGAGACGTGCGCCGCGCCGTGGATGCGGCCCGCGATATCTCGCTTCCGGAAGACCGCGAGGTCCTGCATGTCCTTCCGCACGAATTCATGGTGGATGCACAGAATGGCATACGCGACGCCATCGGCATGGTCGGCCAGCGGCTGGAAGTCAACGTCCACCTGGTCACTTCCTCCGTTGCCGCGACCCAGAATCTCGTCACCGCCGCGAACAAGGCCGGCATCCTCATCAGCGATACGGTCCTGGAGCCGCTCGCCTCCGCGGAATCTTGCCTGACGCAGGACGAGCGCGATCTCGGCTGCTGCCTGCTGGACATCGGCGGCGGCACGACCGAATTGATTGTCTTCGGCGGCGGCGTGGTGCGTCACACCAGCGCGGTTGCGATTGGCGGCGATCACTTCACGAATGATCTGGCCGTCGGTTTGCGCACCCCGATACCCGAAGCAGAAAGAATCAAGCGCCGCCACGGCTGCGCCGCGTCCGCTTTCATGAAGGGAAACGGTGCGATCGAAATTGCCAGCGTGGGTGACCGTCCGCCACGGAACATCTTTGCGCACATGCTGACAGACATTATCGAGCCGCGCGCCATGGAATTGCTTTCGCTGATCCGCGACGATGTGCAGCGCGCCGGGCTTGACGGCCAAATCCCCGCCGGATTTGTCTTGGCGGGCGGCGGCGCGCGGCTCCACGGGTTGCTGGAACTTGCCGAGGAGTCATTCCATCTGCCGGTGCGCATCGCGGAAGCAAAAGGCTTGGCTGATCTGCCGGAACAGGTGGCGCAGCCGGAATATGCAACCGTAGTCGGACTCGTTCTGTGTGGCGCGAAGGCGCGGCGCTCCGCGCCCCAGCGCGGGGGAAACCTCGTATCAAAATTGAAAGCCATGTTCGCGGGCGCCTCGTGACCCTGCCCGAGAGCCGCAAGCGAAACTGGGGAAGGTTGGGGAAGATATGACAACAAGAGAGGCAGGAATCCGGATGAGCTTCAGCGAAGAGCTTCAGCCGGCGAAGATCAAAGTCATCGGTGTGGGCGGGGGCGGTTGTAATGCGGTGAACCGCATGATTCGCGCCAAGCTCGAAGGCGTGGAATTCATCACTGCTAACACGGATCTACAAGCGCTGAAACTGTCGCAGGCGCCGGTGAAGCTGCAACTTGGCGCGAAACTCACCAAGGGTCTCGGCGCGGGCGCCAATCCCGAGGTCGGTCGTAAGGCGGCGCTCGAAGACACGGAGAAAATCATCGAAGCCCTGGAAGGCTCGGACATGATTTTCATCACCTCCGGTCTCGGCGGAGGCACCGGCAGCGGTGCGGCTCCTGTGGTTGCTTCTCTCGCCAGCGAATTGGGCGCCATGAGCGTTGCCGTAGTGACGAAACCCTTCGCCTTCGAAGGCAAGCGCCGCATGTTGCAAGCCGAGCAGGCCCTTCAGGAGCTTATTGGCGCAGTCGACACCGTCATCGTGATCCCCAACGAGCGTTTGATGGAAACCGTCGAGCGCGGCACGAGCTTCTTCGACGCCTTCCGCATCGCAGACGACATCCTTCGTCAGGCGGTGCAGGGCATCTCGGACATCATCACCGTGCCGGGTATCATCAATCGCGACTTTGCCGACGTGAAAGCCATCATGCATGGCCAGGGCTACGCCGTGATGGGTACTGCTGTGGCTACCGGCACGAACCGCGCCGTCGATGCTGCGAACCGCGCCATCGCCAGTCCGCTTCTCGAAGACAACTCCATCCAGGGCGCGCAGGGCATCCTCATCAACATTTCCGGCAGCTCCAGCCTCACATTGCATGAGGTCCACGAAGCCTCGAGCGTCATTCAGAAAGCCGCTCATGAAAATGCCAACATCATCTTCGGTGCCGTGCAGGACGACAACATGAAGGACTCCGTGAAGATCACCGTCATCGCTGCGGGCTTCAAGGACGCCAACAAGAAAAACATCCACCAGAAGCCTTCCTTCCTGCCGAAGACCTGGAAGGCCGGACGCGAAATGCCGGATGCGCCGGTGCAGCAGACCTTGCCGAACGTCGTCCACCAGGTTCAGCAGAACGTCCGTGAAGTCAGCCAGGATGTTCTGGCCGACGATTTGGACGTGCCAACATTCCTCCGCCGCCAGGCCCAGAAAGCCTAGCCCATTTTGCACAGGAATCCAGCTCGCTTGCCGCAGGCGGGCAGGCAGGCATAAGCTGCACAGAATTTTCCGTAGGGACAATGGGAGAAGCGCCAGTTTTTGGCCTTGAGATTTTGGAACGACCGTCAGAAAGGCCCTGCATTCAAAAAACTTGACTGGAGCATTGCATATTGGCGGGATTGCCTTTACGTTATCGGTCGGCCAGGAAGTCAAAATGAAAATTCCGGTCTACCCACAGGGAGGCGCTATGGATCCCCGGCAGGGTCGCACGTTTAACAATGATGGCGCCCTCGCCTCCTCTTTCCCGCCCAAACAATCGCAGGAGAATCGCATGCGAATTTGCCGGTGTATTTTTGTTTTGGTGGCGGCCCTCTCCGCCTTTGGCCGCGGGGCATTGGCCAGACAGGCACCGCAGGAGCGCCAGGGCCAGAGCATTCCGTGTTCATCGGATGACGGAGAGAAGCACTACTGCACGGCGGACACGAGGCATGGCGCGCGGCTGGTGCGGCAGCGTAGCCAGGCGCCGTGCAAACAGGACGAGTCGTGGGGCTACGACGAAGAAGGAATCTGGGTGGATAAGGGATGCGGCGGTGAGTTTACTTTGGGACGCGGAGAAGACCGCAACGAGGGTGGCGGAGGAACGATAACGTGCGCGTCGGATAATGGCCGGCGAAAAGTTTGTCCGGCGGATACCAGCAACGGGGTGCAGCTCGTGAAACAACGGAGCGACGCGAAGTGCAAGGAAGGCTCCTCTTGGGGACACGATAGTCGCGGGATATGGGTAGATAAAGGATGCGAGGCGGATTTTGTGGTGGGCGTTCCGGGGCATCCGGCCGGGTCCGGAAAAGCCGGGGGCAAGAGCGAAAAGATAAGCTGCGCTTCGTTCGACGGGAGAAAGAATTATTGCGACGCGGATACGCAGGGGGCCAAAGTGCAACTGACGAGACAGATAGGCATGGCGCGATGCATTGAAGGCTCGACCTGGGGTTACGATCGCAGGGGCGTCTGGGTGGATCGAGGTTGCAACGGGGAGTTCCTGGTGCAGGCGGGAAATGAGCTAGGCGCGGGCGATTCCTCGGGGAAGAGTTGCGCGAACACGGTGGGCAAGCAGGTGGCGAATGAGTTAGTGAGGCGGTGCCTTCAAGTATCGCCGGCAACACATCCGCCGTGCAACGCGCAAGACTCGTGCAAGCTGATCGAGGACGAAATTCAGCGAGGATGCGGATCGTTGGGCGCGAATGCGCCGGCGTTTTGTGGTGAGAACAACTGAGAGGAGTTTCTCGGCAAGTTCCTCGTAAGTCCTAGAGTCATATCGGAAGCGCGAGGGAGCAAGGCGCCTTTACGAGCACGGTGTCTTCGCGCGCCTTCGATACAACGACTTGAAGGATGCCGCCCGCGATTTGCGGCGGACGCGGGCCCTATGCAAATTCAATGGTGGGAAGGAGCGGCGTCAGGCTGTGCCGAGGCTGTGCCGCAGAGCGCGACACGTGACAGTATGAGCCCGGAAGGTGGCTGAATGCGAAAGAGGATCCTGAAGGGTGTGTGGTTGAAGAGCCGGAAAGGAGGTCCGTTCCGAGGCAAAGCACAGAGAGGTACGGAGCGGGTGGAAAAACACTTTCGAATTGGAGAGAGTCGCTTCATGCCGCAGCCCTGACCACCGGTTGAGAACGAAGTTGGATTTCAACAGCGGTGAGTCTTTCGACGACCATCATCGGCCCGCCACACTTGGGGCAAGACCAAAGATCGCTCGGACCGGCGGTGGAGGCCTCTTGCTCGGTTAGCGGTGCCGTGTCGAGCAGTTGGAAGCAAAGTGGCAAGATGGTGGCACGTTTGCGGTTGGCCAGGAAGCCGAAGTTGCGGAAGCGCACGAAACCTTCCGGGAGCAGGTGCAACAGGAAGCGGCGCAAGAACTCATCGAGAGACAGGGTCATTAACTTCTGTTCGTTGCTGTGGGCGGAATCGCGCCAACGAAACGTGACCTTCCCATCAGCAAACGCGACCAGTCGATGGTTGGAGATGGCCACGCGATGAGTGTAACGGCCCAGATAACGGAGCACATGCTCGGGGCCTCCGAACGGGCGTTTCGAGTAGAACACCAAGTTAACTTCATTTAGAATTCACACTTATAAAAGACATTGGGGTGGGGTGTTACGGTTAACTAGCATCGATTTTCTTCAATCCTCGTGGTTTGGGCCAGACTGATTCGCATAATTTGCTCCGCCAATTTGCGCACTTCCTCTTCGAACCTCGTGTACTTCTTGCTGCCATAGGGAAGAGCCGCACTCAGGCCAGAGTGAAACTCGCGCGCCCTCGTTCGCCGGGCGACTTGCGCGATATTGCGGGCGCTGATTCCTGCTCCAGGGAGAATGACGATCCATTCCCCCGCGGCTTCGATAAGTTTGGCGAGCACCGCGGCTCCCTCTTGCGCGCTTTTCGCGCCGCCAGACGTCAGGATTCTTTTCGCGCCGCTTTGAATCACATCTTCGAGCGCTTGGTGTAAGTCGGCAGGCTCGTCGAACGCGCGGTGATATGTCACCGGCAACGGCCTGACAAGCTCGACGAGCTCTCTCGTTCGCTCGACGTCGACTCGATGGTCTTTCGTCAAGATGCCCAGTGCGACGCCATCCATTCCAGATTCTTTGGCGCCAACAATGGAACGCTTCATCTCCGCGAACTCCGCAGTCGAATAGACGAAATCTCCCGCGCGTGGCCGGATCATTACAAAAATGGGGATGCGAACCTGTTCGTGCACCGTACGAACGAGATCATCGCCGGGTGTAATTCCGCCGCAAGACAAATCACCGCAGAGTTCGATGCGGTCCGCGCCGCCGCGCTCCGCTGCCAGCGCCGCTTCAAGAGTCTCGACACTGATTTCGAGCAGGAATTTCTGGTTCATGTGCGAAGTCCCGCGGCAGAGACAACATGAGTGAGCGTGCCGTGGGTCCAATTCCAGAACATTCCCAGCAGCGCGGCGGCGTTCCAACCCCACAAGAACAGACGCATTTCATTTGGACGATAAGCGCGGTTTTTCCACAGTAGAATCGCATCGATTAGAAACCAGAGGGCACCGAAAGCGAGGAAGCCCGTGATGATCCAGTCGCGAAAATAGATTCGCACCAGCATGGTTTCAACACACAAAAAGGCTGCAATCAAGAATTTAGCGCGCACTCTCCCGATCGAGGTTGCAGTTGTTCGCCGGCCGCTCAAGCGGTCGGGCTCGATGTCCATCACCTCACCGAAAATATGAGAGTGCATGGCAAACAACGCGCCAAATAAGAAAGTCTGCCATGGAAGTTGCGGAGCGTTGTTCAACCAGCTGCTCAACACGAAAACGAGCAGGTAGCTCGCCTGAATCAGCACGTCGAACGGAGGGCGGCCTTTCCAGGCGATGCCAGGCGCGTTGTAGACGCCGACGGCCAGTAGAAGCAGGGCATACCACCACAAAATACGCGGACCAACGAAGTAGTAGAACAGCGCCGCAAACGGAAGTTGCACCCCAGCGATGTGCCATTTCAAAACGGCAAGCTGTTCGCGCGCGCCCCGCGCACCAAACAGGAACGTGCCTTTGCGCGGGTTCAGCGCATCGGTTTCCGCGTCAACGATGTCGTTGACGCCATAAAGCACGAGCCCGAGTGGGAAAAGCACGAAAAACAATCCCAACCAGAGTTTGCCGGAATGTAAGAAGTCTGTATGGCCGAGCGGCATAAGATAAAAAAGGGCTGTTGTGCTCCACAGCCCAGGCCGGGAAACCTGCAACAAGAAAACCAGATAAGAATGAGATTGTTGACGGGCGGAGGTATTGGTTTGGGCGGCTTCGGCCATCTGGCCCAATATAACGCGATTCAGGCTGGGCCTGGGTATGCAAACTGGCACGATGTGATGATGAATCGTTTCGCCCGTTTCAAATTCTTCGCAGAACAAGTAGGTGATAAGGACGCCGACGGGCAGCTAAACGCGCGGACGCTAGATGAGACCGAATGAGGCGAACGCCGTGATCGATGCACAGCCCAGGGCAACGCCCATGACCACACCCGCCAGGACATCGCTCAGAAAGTGCATACCCAGCACGATGCGAGAACCCGCAATGCTTAGCGCCAGGAATAAAAGCACCCCTTCGAGCGAGGGATAAAAGTAGCTGACGACCAGCGCGATCGAAAACGCGGTCATCGTGTGGCCCGACGGAAACGAAAACTTGTCCGGCGGCAGCACCTTCGACCAGCAGTGCGGCTCGATCTGGCAAGGCCTCGGCCGCTGGCTCAGTCTCTTCAAGGCTTTGAATACAAAAATGCCCAGAGCCGCCGCTGACCCCGCAGCGCCGATGGCCGAAAATCGCTGCGGGCCTCCATAGGTGAGCAACATCAGCCCCAGACCGTACCAGATCCAGCCATCGCCCATGCGCGTGGCCGCGATCATCCAGATGCGAAACCAGCGCGGGGCGCGCCAGCGATTCATCCGCCGCATCAGCCGGTGATCGCGCCGATCGATATATCCCCAGAGGTTGCGTGCGACTGCCATCGCCTTACCTCACCCAGACGGCTGGAAACAGACAAGCGCTTTCAATAAGAAAGATGCACAAATAGGCGAGAAGATTTCTCGCATGCAAGTCGCGTGCGCATGCAAAGCCCTTGGCCTTGCTTGCAGCGACGGATTGGAGGTCTTGCTCACGCGCATCTCAACTTGCCCAGTTGGCCTCGAAGTTCGAATCCATATCCCAAAGCATCCGTTTGCGCTTCCCACCGCGCTCGACGGCCGAGGACCATTTCCGGCAAAAACGAATCTCGTCCATCCAGTGCCCCACAGTAAAAGCCGGTACCAGCACCGCGAGCGGCGACAGTGCCAGCGTCCACGGTTTGTCCCGGAAAAGCGATCTGACGATGCTGAACACGTCTGCCGTAAGCTTGCCGCAGCTCCCATGCACGCCGTGTACGCCTCCGCATCCTGCCCGCAGCCCGGCGAAAAACTCATCCGCCGTCCGCGCACCAGGCACTTCCGTGAGGGTATGTCCCACACCGGCGATCGTGTGCGAGTCGCTGCCGGCAATCCCGATTTTCCCCAGCCGCGCCCCCAACCGTGCGGCACTGTCATTGGCCGCGGGCCACATCTGCCCGTTGCGCGTCTCAAACGCCGGAACATAGGATTCAAACCAATGAAAATCTTCCTCTTTCCGGCGGCCCGTCAAACCGGAGAAAACGTGATTGGCGCTGAAAAACAGCTTACGCTCCGTGAGGTACATCAGTAGCGCGATAAAATCGTTACTACGGCGCTGAATTTCAGCATGGTCGCGTTCCGTGATGCCATAGACGCCCATGTGCATCTCGGTGCCGCTGGGCATCCGAACAGTAACCTCCTCGCTCAGGAAGAAGTCCGGGTGGCGCCGCAAGGCCTCCGCGCCGTCTATGGAGTCATGGTCCGTTATGGTGACGATGGACATGCTCATCCGCTTCAGCCGGTCATAGACTTCCGCGGGATCGTTGTAGGACTCCCGGCAGATGCGATTCAGCCCGGGAACGGTGAACATTCCGGATGCGATCGAGTGAACGTGAAGGTCGCAGCGCATGGTGCAATTGTCGCCTGTGGATATGAACAGCCTGTAAAGAGGTCGCGAAATCTGCGTGAACGTGTCCATGGAACTCATTGAACACAAGTGGTTTATTGACTTATTCACATGGCATGGAGTGTGCTCTGGTGCGACGCCCCCATCGTGTGGCACAATCGGCGCAATGAAAAAAATTCACGTCCTCTTCCATGATGGCGGAGGGGGACATCGCAACGCCGCCGTCGCTCTGCAAGCGGTCATTGGCCAGCAACAGCGCGACTGGCAGATCGAACTCATCCAGTTTCAGGACCTTACTGACCGGCTGGACGTCCTGCGCAAGCTGACCGGCATACGCATCCAGCAGCAATACAACATCCTCCTGCAAAACGGCTGGACCCTGGGCAGCACCTATCTCCTCCGCATGCTCCAGGCGACTATCCGCTTGTTTCACAGGCCGTTAGTGAATCTGCTCGAAAGATTTTGGCGTGAGAAGCCGGCGGATCTGCTCATTTCCGTGATTCCCCATTTCAACCGGCAGATTTGTGAAAGCTGGACCAAGGTTTATCCCGCCCGCCCTTTTGTCACCATCATCACCGACCTGGCCGATTTTCCGCCCCGATTCTGGATCGAGCCGATCAAAGATCAATATGTCATCGCGGGTGCGGAAAAAGCCGCCGATCAAGCGCGCTCGATGGGACACGACGACGCTCACATTTTTCTGACTTCGGGAATGATCCTACGACCAGATTTTTATTTGGAAGACAATTCCGATCCGCAGGAACTGCGGAAAGAAATGGGTTTGCGCCCCGACTTGCCAACGGCGATTGTTCTCTTCGGCGGCCACGGTTCGAAAGTGATGTACGACATCACCGAGCGACTGAACGCGGCGGGCTTGCCGCTGCAACTGATTTTGATTTGTGGCCGGAACGAAGAGCTAGCGGCCAAGCTGCGCGCTCGCCAGTGGAAGTTGCCCAACCATGTCGTGGGCTTCACGAAGGAAGTGCATCGGCTGATGCGTGCAGCTGATTTTCTGATCGGCAAGCCCGGCCCCGGCAGCATCGCGGAAGCTATGGTTCGCAAGCTCCCCGTGTTGATCGAATGCAACGCCTGGACGCTCCCGCAGGAACGGTACAACGCAGAGTGGGTGCAGGAGAAAGGTGTAGGCATCGTATTGAAGAGCTTCGAAGATGTGGCGGAGAGTGTAAAGCGGATGCTCGATCCTGCGTCACTCGCCGCGTTTCGAAAGAACGTGGAAGCGCAAGAAAACAGCGCCGTTTTCGAAATCCCCGAGATTCTGGCGAAGCTTCTCGGTGAGCCTGGCGCCGAGCCCCGTTCTCGCACGCCAGCGCCGGTAGCAACGCACACTCTCTAGCCGGTTCCGTGGTGGAACTAAATACTTACAACTGACAACTTAGAACTGCTTTCAGAGCTGGGCATGCTCGGCGCTGCCCGGATGCGGGAACCGTGGGCCGGCGTGCGAATTATGGGTTGGCGTCTGCATGTGGGGTTTCGCGCACTTTGTTGCCCGCCAGCGCGAAACGTACCGCTTCGAATCGCACATCTTCACGCAGCCGCCTCGCAGGCGCGATTCCGCACAATGGCAGTAGCACCCGCCTGCCGGAACACTCTGCAGTAACGCAGGCGTGTCCGCGAGGAGCGCGAGCGAACAGGCCAGAAGGGTGATTCCAAGGAGGCATAGTCTGCAGAGGGGACGCCGCCACGAGAAGAGATTGCTGAAGAGCCGGCGCATGGGAGTATTCTGCGGAGAGTGTGGGAAAAAACCGATAGCCCCGCGAGTTCGAAAGTCTTGTTACCAGGGTCCTGGAACCAGGTGGCAAGGGTGCGCCCGACTGCGATGAAAAGAGGCCGTTCCCGAGCCAGGCTGGAGACCGTTCCGAATTGGACTAGGAGTACAGATTTGGAGCGCGCAGAGGAGTTCTCTACAAAGCTAAACTTAAGATAATAAGATGCTTATCTAATTCTGGGAGGAACTCTGCATTGCCGGGAGCCGTGCATTAGAGGGTTGCGTGGGCGCGTTTCAAAGGACGAGATGTGAAAAGAGACAAGCGAGGGGGAAGGGGCTTGCTTGTCAGTTTTTGCAGATCGTTCCACCTGCCTCTGAGAGGGAAGCTAGGATGGATGACCCCACGCGCTGGTGTGAAAACGACCCGAGCAATTGAAACGCGCCTTCCAGGGCCCCCGATCCCAAGCGGGGGCCCCTCTTTGCAATCCTGCCACCAGGTGTCTAAAACTCTCAGCTTGAGCTTAATTCACTCTGCGGGCGACGGCGATGCGTGCTTGGCCCAGCACATGCGCGACCTGCGTCTCGCGCAGGCGCGAAGCGTCGTATTCGAACGAGAGTTGCTTCATCGATTCGTCGACGCGAAAACTGCGCAATCCATAGGTGTTCGCGAATTGGCCGAGATGGCGCAATTGCTCTTCTGTCAGCGGTGACTGCAATTCATAGGTAATTTCCACGAGTGTCATGCACCCATTATAGCAGCGTGCGGCAAGCGGGCCCGCAGGGCGTACTCGCGGGCGCTTGACATTAGATAGGGAGTGGGGGTATATGTAGGGGTGGGGGGTATCGTGATGCCAAGCACGGCGAAATCCATTCGCGGCCCAAGAGAGCATGGCCGCCCGAGCGTTACAAATTGTGCCTGCGCATCGGACGCTGGTGGACCTAAAGCCGCGGGGGTCGATCCCGGTCTGAAGGAGGCTAATCAAAACCGCCTCCGGCGCATCGAGGGCCAGGTGCGCGGTCTGCAAAGGATGGTCGAGGAAGATCGCTACTGCGCCGACATCATTACCCAGGTTGCTTCCGTCCAAGAGGCGCTGCGGGGTGTCGCCCGCAACCTGATGAAGAACCACTTGCATCACTGTGCGGCCAAAGCGCTGAAGAGCGGGAAGAAAGAAGAAACCGCGGCGATGTACAACGAACTGCTGGAACTAATTTACACGCATTTGCGGTAACGCCGCCGAAGCAAGGGGAGATCACCAATGAATTCGCAGGATGCAGGCGGAGTGTCACTTCCGATTTTGCAGGGGCCGGCCAAGCACAAGGATCCCGTGTGCGGAATGACGGTTGCTCCGGAAAAGGCGGCCGGGAAGATTGAGCACGCCGGAAAAACGTACTACTTCTGCTCAAAGGGCTGTGCGGAACAGTTTTCCGGCGAGCCGAAGAAGTTTCTTGCTGCTTCGGGGACCGCACCCGCGGAACACGGAGCTATGCAGCGCACGGGAGCGGACGCGTCGCACACGGCGGACGAAAAAAAGGTTCGTTACACCTGTCCGATGCATCCGCAGATCATCCAGATCGGTCCGGGGAGCTGCCCTATCTGCGGCATGGCGCTGGAACCGATAGATGTTTTCGCCGACGTGGAGGCCGATCCCGAATACGACTCGATGCGCCTGCGTTTCTGGATCAGTGCGGCGTTATCGCTTCCGGTCCTGCTGCTTTCCATGCTTGGCGAATCGCTCGGCTTGCATCTTGCCCCACAGGTTATAATCGCGATCGAGTTTTTTCTCGCGACACCCGTGGTCCTCTGGGGCGGCTGGCCCTTTTTCGAACGCTTCTGGTCGTCGCTCGTCAACCGCAGCCTGAATATGTTCACGCTGATTGGATTGGGCACGGGTGCTGCGTATCTCGACAGCGTTGTGGCTACTTTTTTTCCACAGATCTTCCCGGACTCTTTTCGGGGCATGGATGGCGCCGCACCCGTTTATTTCGAGGCAGCCGCGGTCATCACCACGCTGGTTCTCCTGGGGCAGGTCCTGGAATTGCGCGCCAGGCAACGAACCAGCGGTGCAATTCGCGCGTTATTGAATCTCGCGCCACAGCAGGCGCATTTGCTCGCGGCGGATGGCACGGAAAGAGACGTGCCACTCGATCAGGTGAAGCGCGGCGACCGGTTGCGTGTCCGTCCCGGAGAGCGCATTCCCGTCGAGGGCACGATACGTGAAGGCGCAAGCTCCGTGGATGAGTCGATGGTGACCGGTGAACCCATGCCGGTCGAAAAAAGCGCAGGCGATAACGTCATCGGTGGCACGCTGAACACCAGCGGCAGTTTCATCATGGAAGCGGAGCGCGTCGGGAGCGAAACCATGCTCGCGCAAATTGTGAAGCTCGTCAGCGAAGCGCAGCGCAGCCGCGCGCCCATGCAGCGCCTGGCTGATCGCGTCGCCTCGTATTTTGTGCCGGCCGTGATTGGCATCGCGGTTCTGGCCTTTTTCAGCTGGATACTTTTCGGTCCGGAGCCGCGCTTCTCGCACGCGCTGGTAGCGGCTGTGTCGGTGCTGATCATAGCGTGCCCCTGCGCGCTGGGCCTTGCAACGCCGATGTCCATCATGGTGGCTGTGGGCCGCGGGGCGCACGCGGGTGTGCTCGTTCGAAACGCGGAGGCCCTCGAGACGCTCGCGAAAGTTGACACCCTCGTCGTAGATAAGACCGGAACGCTTACGGAAGGTAAGCCTCAAGTGGGGAATATTGTGGTCTCTGAAGAAAGTGAGATTTCGAGGGAGCAATTGCTTCGATGGGTGGCCGGCGTGGAGCGAGCCAGCGAGCATCCACTGGCAAAGGCGATTGTACAAGCGGCGGAGAGCGAGAAGCTATCGACTCAATCCGTCGAGGAATTCCGGGCGACACCGGGAGGGGGCGCGGAAGGCAAGGTCGCAGACAAACACGTGTTGGCCGGAAGCGCGAAGTTTTTGAAGGAGCGCGGCGTTCAGCTTCCATTAGGAAAAAGCATAGGAGTTCTCGCCGTTGGAACGGCATCGATTACCGCCGTTTACGCAGCGATCGACGGCAAAGCCGCAGGGGCTTTCTTGCTGACCGATAAGGTGAAGAGCTCATCGGCCGGAGCGATCCAGCAACTGAAGGCCGAGGGCGTGCGAGTGGTAATGCTCACGGGAGACCGGGCGGAAACCGC
>Ga0137398_10000158_pt1 | contig 20542 bp, 22 predicted proteins | sample czorhiz216metaG_FD_106659 | JGI IMG/M metagenome (GOLD analysis project Ga0137398, IMG submission 106659) | Vadose zone soil microbial communities from Angelo Coast Range Reserve, California, USA - czorhiz2.16 metaG | ecosystem: Environmental > Terrestrial > Soil > Vadose zone | place: USA...
GGAATGCTCATCTAGCAACTGCGTCGCCAAATCACGAACCTGATCGTCGGGAAGAATCTCCCTCCACCCACGGTTCAGCAAGCGCAGGCGTGCCACCGCACCCTGTTTGTCGAGATCGGTTATTTCCTTATCGCGATGGAGGCGGCAAATTGCACTGTGAACTTCTACGAGGCTTCCCCACCAGACTGCGGGCGCAAATCTCCTCAGATTGGACTGAGCCTGACGACTCGTGGCTTCGTGAACACACAAGGGAACTAGCGCGCTGGCATCCCAAAACGCGGTTGTTTTCTTCACCGTTCTTCTTCTCTGTCGGCTAGAACGGCTTGAATCGCCTTGTTCCCTGCAACGCTTCCCGTTGGAATCTTCAAGAGTTCCTTTACATTGAGTCGCACCTTGGGGAGACGCAGTTTCCCTGCCGCAACCAGCACGAGTTCCTGATCATCGGCACCTTCGGCCGAAAACGGAACTAGTTTGGCCACCGGGAGATTACGGTCTCGGATCACCACTTCTTCGCCTCCTTTGGCGAATGTAAGGTACTTGCTCAGCCGGTTCTTCAGTTCCGCCACATTCACACTGCGCATTTGGCAGCTCCTTCCTTATGGCTATTATAGCCATGAATGGAGCCGAATTGGAAGAGTCCAATAGTGGGCAAAAATGGTTTTTAGAGAGAGTCCTGGAAACGCCAAAGGTGAGAATAGCCGCAATGAATGGTGGGCCTGGGTGGATTTGAAGCACCTATCGGCAAATCCTAGATAAACAGTTATACTGGCAAGGTAGACTTGCCAGTGTACCTGTTGTGTGCGTATTGTGAGATTGTTATGGCGCGAAAGGCTCTTGAAATCGGCGTCGCCGACCTTACTCAGGCCATTGGGCTATTGGTGCGTCGTGTGCGCGCTGCCGCCGCCTCGCATGAACTTTCCTTGACCGAGGGTGCCGTCATGAAGCGCCTCGCTACAGACGGGCCTGCAACCACCGCCGAGCTCGCGCGCGCGGAAAGCATGAAACCGCAGTCGATGGGAACCACTATCGCGGCCCTTGAGAAAATGGGTATGGTCGCGCGCAAGCCGCATCCGACCGACGGCCGCCAAGTGAATATTGAGCTGACCGCCAAAGGCGCCGCCGTGCGCAAGAACACCCGCGATGCAAAACGGGCCTGGCTGACGCACGCCGTCGCCCAACTCAATGAACGCGAACGGAAAACGCTGTTTGCGGCTGGCGAGATCATCAAACGCCTGGCGGAGAAGTGACTGACAAGGACGCACGAACGCAGGCTGTGAACAAGCCCGCGATCAGTTCGGATTCACAACAGACCTCTCTCCTCGGTTCGATGTCTCACGCCTTGCGAGCGCTGCGCCATCGCAACTTCAAGCTCTTCTTTTTTGGTCAAAGCATCTCTCTGATGGGCACATGGATGACGCGGCTGGCTACCACCTGGCTCGTCTATCGGCTAACCCACTCGGCGCTGCTGCTCGGCATCGTAACCTTCGCGGGGGAGATCGTTTCGTTTGTAGTGGGACCAGTTGCGGGCGTGTGGGTCGAACGTCTCAATCGCCGCAAGCTGCTGGTGTGGACACAAGCCGCTGCTGCTGTCCAGTCGCTCGCCATGGCCGCGCTCACGCTGGCGCAAGTCATCAACCTCTGGGAAATCATCGTTCTCGCCACCTTGCAGGGCCTGATCAATGCATTTGACATGCCTGCGGGCCAATCTTTCCTCGTACAAATGGTCGAAGACCGCAACGACCTCAGTAACGCCATCGCCATCAACTCCTCGATGGTAAACGGCGCGCGGCTGGTCGGCCCGGCCATCGCCGGTTTGCTCATCGGAGCTTTCGGCGAAGGTTGGTGCTTTCTGGTTGATGGCGTTAGCTACTTCGCGGTGATCGCATCATTGCTGGTGATGCGGATCAAACCGTTGCAGATCCACCGCCCTACCTCTAGGTGCGTGAACAAATCCGTGAGGGTTGGGATTATGTCCGTACATTTCGCCCAATCCGCACGATTCTTCTACTTTTTTCGCTTCTCTGCCTGATGGGCTACCCCTTCGCGGTGCTATTGCCGGTGTTCGTTGGAGAAGTACTGCACGGCAACGCAACTACTCTTGGCTGGCTAACCGGAGCCTCAGGAATCGGCGCGCTAGTGTCGGCGCTTTCGCTTGCCATCCGCAAGTCGGTCGTCGGACTCACCCGCATGCTTCAGATCGCGGCCGCGATGCTCGGAGGCTCGCTGATTCTCTTTGGCATGTCGCATACGTTGTGGCTATCGCTGGCACTGATGTGTTTTGTTGGCTTCGGCTTGATGCAGAGCGCGTCGGTCAGCAACACGATCATCCAGTCGCTGGTGCCAGAGGACAAACGTGCCCGCGTGATGAGCTATTACACCATGGCATTTTTCGGTGCAGCGCCCTTCGGCAGCTTGTTGACTGGCGCGCTGGCTCACCGGATAGGAGCGCCGCACAGGCGCCACAATCCCACCCGCGTAGGAAAATTCACGATGAACTGGTACAACTACATCGCTTGTTTTTTCGCTGGAATGTTTCTCGCTAATGTCGTGCCTCACTTCGTGCATGGCATTTCTGGTGACCGTTTTCCGACACCGTTCGCTCACCCTTCCGGAAAAGGATTGTCATCCCCAACCATGAACGTGATCTGGGCGCTAGTTAATCTCGTCGTAGGTTACATCCTGTTTCGAGTCGGAAAAGTTTCGCGCGGAGACAATTCGGCACTTGTAATTTTCTTCGCAGGCATCGCCGCAATGAGCACGATGTTGAGCGTGCGATTTACAAAGAAACAAGCCAAGTAACCTCTAGCGGGAAAGCTGGCGCGATGGCGACCACCAAATCGAAAGGAAGCACCATACCTCTCACTAAACTAGATACCAACGCTGCCCTGATTGTGATTGACCTGCAAAAGGGTATTGTTGGTATTCCGACCGTTCACCCCGCCAGCGAGATCATCGGCCGCGCTGCCCAGCTCGCGCGCGCTTTTCGCGAGCGAAGTCTGCCAGTCGTTCTCGTCAACTTGACGGGCAGGGCTCCCGGCCGCACCGACGCCGGAACTCCAGCCGGTCACCGCACTTCAGAGCGAGTACTCGCTCTGGTGGAGGCAGCCTGAAGAAGTGGTGATGCCGACTCTTGAAGAACTCGGGATCGGATTCGTTCCATTTAGTCCACTGGCAAGGGTTTTCTCACCGGCAAGATCAACGAAGATACGAAGTTCGATAACACGGATTTCCGCAACACCATCCCACCTTTTAACCCAGAGAACCGAAAAGCGACCCAGGCGTTGGTTGCTTCGGAAGCTTTACTGATTGTCAAAGTTGAGATGAGTCGATTCCAGAGGGTTCGTCGAATCCGCGTGGACTGGTCGAGCAGCGGCTAGCTTTTCACGGGCTCGTTGGGGTGACTCGCCTGCTCTCGCAGGAGCCAGCCCACCGCGAGTGCGTTGAGGACAGCAAAGGCAAACGGTCCGTAGGTCTTCGAAGGATCGTGGGCAAGCGCGCCGATGACCCCGTCAAACGCCTGCACTACCGTCATGGCGATTCCCAGAACCGCGATTGCCATGCGGGAACGAACGCTGGTCGCGATCAGCACCGTCAGCAACAAGGCGACGCTTCGCGAAGCCGCATACCGGGCGAAACTATCGTCACTGCCGGGGCCGAGTAGACCAGCAAGGGAAAAGCCAGCGCTTACGCCAGTACTGAGGAGCGTCACGAGGGCGCAGCTCCAGAATCGTTTTGTCATCGTGTCACCCTTCATAGCTCTGTCGCAAATAAGAGTACCGCATTGGTCTTGCAGCGAGGGATACCAGGCTCCTGACGAAGCCTTGGTTGTAGGCGGCGGGCTCGCGCCGATTGACGTGGTGAAGGTCCTGCAGCTCGAAAACTATGAGCGTGTCCTTCGATCGCGCGGTGTTCATGCGCACCCGTCTCAGCAAGCGCCAACGCAGTGGCTCGTCCAATTCCGCGGGAAGCTCGTCACCAGCGCAGTTTTGTTGTGCTGAACCATTCTTACTCCCCACCTTTGCATGAACTTCTTTCACGCCCTTGTCCGAGGAACATCTGAACATCAGTTGGCTGCAGCGCTAGTGGTGGCCGTAGGAACGCTGTCGCTTTCATCCAGAAACCGATTTGTTTCAAAAAAAAAATCCTCGTGATACTCGTACCAAGATCCATGGTTGGCGTCGGGATACAGGATCAGCTTGGCGTTCGGCATGTTCTGAACGAGATAAAGCGAATTCACTGTGTAAACGATGACGTCGTGATTTCCGTTAACGACCAGCGTTGGCTGCTTGATGTTCTTCAGATACGCGAAGCGCTCTCCGGGGTGAGAGCCCCATTCGCCGATGGCGGCGATCTGGGACGGCACAACCTTGTCGCTGATCGCGGTATCGCGGTTCTCAGTGCGCGAAAGGTAGGGCTTCAGGAAGGCTCGGCCAGCCGCCTGACTCTTCTCCGAATCGGTAAAGAAGACTTTCAGCCACAGTTTCTCGGGCGGGTTGTAGGCTGCGGGTCCCCCAGCGAGTTGGGCAGGGATGAAGAGGGGGACATCGCTAGGCCGAATGCCTGCAAACGTGTCGCTGAGCGACCTCGCAATCGTTACTGCACGGTTGGCGAAGGATGTTGATGCCGTTGAACCAATACGCGGCGTGATGTAGGCTGCCACAGCGAAGGGAATGCACGTTCAAGTGGCGTTTAGTGCCCGCCCGGACTAGAACTTCAAGAACACCCGCATCGCAAGCGAGATGAATGAACGGCCTCCCATCCCTCTCGCAGAATGAAGGGAGTGAGAGCCACAGCAGCAACAGGGTCGGCCCACGACTTTCCCCAAACTTCGTTTATCATCAGACCAGCTAGAGCAATCCAAGCCATATAGCCACAGAGGGCAGATTCCGCAGCATCTGCCTTGAGGGCGGCGCTCGAAGTAATCGCCGCTAACTGTCGCTTCCGATTGGCGAGCCAAGGCATCACAACGGCTGCGGTCAACAGGATTGCGATTCCGAGCAGACTGCGGTGCGCCTCGCGGTACCCGACAAGATTCAAGATAGAAGTCAGTACGACAAGTCCCGCCAAAGCGAAAAGCAAAACCCCGGCGATACGGGCTGCCCGTGTCTCGTCAAGGGTGAACCGAAAGCGCCAGAACACAACGGCTGCCGAGAGGAGCTCGATCAGACTGTCGCCGCCAAAAGCGAACAGCGCGGGACTGTGTGAATGCCAAGCAGTCACGAGAGAGACGACTGATTCCGCACTCATCCAGATGAACGTAAAGACCTGAAGTCGGAGGACCCTCCGGGAAAGATCGGAAAGCGGCGAGGATGTGGCTACGGTGATGACAAACCTTCCGATCATTCTACTCGGGAGTCGCAGCCGAACGAGCTTCTGAGTTGGCTGTACGATTTTCCAGGTTATCGTACTGCGCTACTTGAGTGGAGATACGGATTCAACGGTCACGGTTTCACCTTTTACAGTGCCTTTCACCGTGACTTTCTGTGCCCCGTACTTATCCAACTCTGCTTCGTGGCCTTCGAGCGTGTAGACAGTCTTCCCGACAACGAGGGCGTACTTGTTCCCCTGTTTCACACAATAACGCAAGCATACTGCATCGCTCTTGTCCTTCATCATATGAGCCTGACCGCACATCGCGTCGCTCACGACTCCGGTCAGTGTTTTCTTTTCACCGGAAGCCTGGGCATGCATTGAGACAGTTCCCACGAGTGCCGTCGCTGCCAGAACAAGAATTGCCTTTGTTGAGAACGTGATTTTCATCTTTCTTTCTCCCTATGGTGAAATGACTGCAGAAATTCCTACGCACCTGGTTGGGGTTCTCCTGGCTGTAAGGTTCCACGGCGAAGCGCACGCTCCTTCATCAAGGCGAAGAACACGGGCACCAAAATCAGAACGTGAATCGTTGATGTAATCATGCCGCCCACGATGGGAGCAGCAATTGGTTTCATCACGTCTGCGCCCACGCCGGTCTCCCACAAGATCGGAATAAGACTTGCCAAGACCACGCTGACTGTCATTAGTTTCGGGCGGAGACGATGGACAGCCCCTTCGATCACTGCTGCTTCGATGTCTTCGTGTTTCAGAGGCACTCTGCTTGCCAGACGATGATTCAGTGCCTCGTGTAGATAGACGACCATAACCACGCCCGTCTCGACTGCGATGCCAAACAAAGCTATGTATCCGACCCAGACAGCAACGCTGAAGTTGTATCCAAGAAGCCTTTGTAGAATGAGACCGCCCGTCAGTGCATAGATCGTCGGGAAAATGAGGACAGTGGCCTCGGCGACGGAGTGAAACACCATGTAGAGCAACAAGAAGATGACGAAAAAGACGATCGGCAGAATTAGCCGCAGCCGGTCTCTTGCCCGCAGTTCAAACTCGTATTCGCCGGACCATCTGTAAGCAAAGCCGGGCGGCAAGGCGAGTTTTTGCCGGAGCAAATCGCTCGCGTGTGTGACGAAGCCTCCATAGTCTTTCGTGTTCAGGTCGATGTAAACGTAGCCGGTCAACGCACCGTCTTCGTCGCGGATCATTGAAGGCCCTCGGGAAAACGAGATTTTCGCGACTTCAGAGATGGGAATCTGTGCGCCAGAGGGCGTGCCAATCAGGACGCGCCGCAATTCCTCGACGTTGTCCCTAAAGTCGCGGTTATACCGGACATTCACTGGATACCGCTCGCGGCCCTCAACGTTCTCGGCGACCATTTCGCCGCCAATTCCCGAACTGACCGCATGCTGCACATCAGCGATAGTCAGACCATAGCGAGCCGCCTCTGCCCGGTTCACTTCGATGTTGAGATAAAAACCCTGCGAAACGCGTTCGGCAAAAATGGAGCGCATCTCAGGAATCGCTGAGAGGATTTGCTGTACTTGCACACCAACTTGCTGGATTCCCTCAAGATTCGGCCCCTGAATCTTCAAGCCGAGGGGTGTCTTGATGCCTGTTAATTCCATATCGAGGCGGTTCTCGACTGGCATGGTCCAAGTGTTGGACAGCCCAGGAAATTGGAGTTTCGCGTCCATTTCTTGAATGAGCTTTTCGTAGGTCATCCCCGGTCGCCACTGACTGCGTGGTTTGAGCATGACCGTCGTGTCATACATATCGAGTGGAGCGTTATCGGTCGCGCTGTCAGATCGCCCGATGGAACCGAAGACAGTTTCGACTTCGGGGAACGTGCGAATGATTCTGTCCTGTTCTTGGAGCAATTGCGACGCCTGCCCGATGGAGATTCCGGGCAACGCTGTCGGCATGTAGAGAGCCGAACCTTCAAAGAGGGGCGGCATGAATTGACTGCCGATGTGAAGCGCGAGCGGGAGTGTGACGATCAGAAAGAGCAGATTTAGCAGCAACGTGGTCTTGCGGAAACGCAAGCAGAGGCGCAGAACCGGCAAATAAAGAGCCTGGGTGATTCTTGAAATGGGATTCCGCGATTCAGGTATGAGTCGCCCACGGATGAATAGAATCATGAGAACGGGCACAAGTGTGATAGCCAGGACGGAGGAGAAGCCAACGGCCAGCGTCTTCGTCCACGCAAGAGGGCGAAACATGCGTCCTTCCTGCGCCTCCAACAAAAAGACGGGCAGGAAGGAAACCACGATGATCACCAGCGAAAAGAAAATAGCGGGGCCAACTTGTTTCGCTGAATCTAACAGAATTTTCCGTCTCTGTGGTTCGGGAAGAGGCGCGGATTCAGAGGATTGCCGCTCGGAAAGCTGCCGATAACCGTTTTCGACCATGACGATGGCGGCATCCACGAGGACGCCAATCGCCAGCGCCAAACCGCCGAGTGACATGATGTTCGAGGTCACGTGGAGGTAGTACATCGGGATGAAGGCTGCGACTACCGCGATAGGCAAAGTCAGGATGGGAATCAACGCAGAACGGAAGTGGAACAGGAAGATGACAATCACGATGCTGACGATGAGGGCCTCTTCGAGAAGATCTCGTTGCAGCGTTTCGATGGATGCGTGAATCAATCCTGAGCGGTCGTATCCCGCGACCACTTCCACGCCCGGTGGCAGCGAGGGCTTGATTTCTAAGAGTTTCTGCTTGATGCCATTGATGACGCTGAGGGCATTCATCCCGTCGCGCATCACGACAATCCCGCCAACGGTTTCCCCTTCGCCCTGCCACTCCGCAACTCCTTCACGGATGTCCGGCCCGAACGTAACTGTCCCCAAATCTCGGACGAGGACAGAGGTGCCGTTCTTAGTTGCAACAGGAACGGTTTCCAGGTCGCTCAGCGAATGCAGATAGCCGAGTCCGCGAATCATGTATTCAGCCCCGCCCATTTCAAGTAGGCGTCCACCAACCTCGTTCGTACTTGCTCGAACTTTTTCAATTACCGTCGAGAGAGGGATGGCATAGGCGCGAAGTTTGCCGGGGTCGAGATTGACCTGGTACTGGCGCACGAATCCGCCAATGGTGGCTACCTCGGCCACTCCGGGAACAGTATCGAGCTGGTAGCGCAGATACCAATCTTGAAGGCTGCGCAAGTCGGCCAAACTGCGTTGATGGCTGTGGTCCACAAGCGCGTATTCATAAACCCATCCTGCGCCGGTCGCGTCCGGCCCGATGACAGGATGCACGCCCGCTGGTAAACGTCCCGTGATCTGTTGCATGTACTCCAAGACGCGCGACCGCGCCCAGTACAAGTCTGTAGTGTCTTCAAAGACGACGAAGACATAGGAGTCGCCAAACATGGTTTGTGCCCGCACGGCCTTTACATGCGGTGCCGCGAGAAGCGTAGTGACGATGGGATAAGTAACCTGGTCTTCGATGATGCTAGGAGGTTGACCCGCCCAAGGGGTGTGGATAATCACTTCCACATCGGAAATGTCTGGCAATGCGTCGAGCGGAATGCGACGCAAGGCCCAGATTCCCGAGAGCACAAGCAGGAGTGTTCCCATGAAAACGAGGAAACGATTTCTGGCGCACCAATCAATCCATCGGGAGATCACGTTACATTCCTCCCGTGGCGTTCGCGCTGAGTTGTTTGCTGGCGACGACTTGTCCATTTTTCTTGGCGAGGATCGTGACCTGCCACGTTCCCCCGCTGCCTAATTGACCAGATCCTTCATAGAGCCCATTTCCTTTTTCAGTGAGAGGAACCTGTGTGCGCATGGCGGCCATGCCCATCGCCGGCATGGCGGGCATGGAAAAGGTGACGGAGACTTCCGCACCAGAAATGGGTCCTCCGCTCGCATCCGCGAGTCTTACGCGGAGGGTGTTGGCGCCTTTATGGGGAGGAGATGGATCGGTTGTGAGTTCCGCCTTTGCCTGTGGAGCATTGATCGCTCCTGCCGCGCCCGCGCCGGGCGGTGGAGGAACAAACGAACCGAGTGCCGCCTGAAGCTGGCTCTCCGAGTCGATCAGGAAATTGGCGGACGTGACGATTTCTTCGCCCGCCTTCACTCCTTTCAGCACGATGAAATCGTCGCCTGCACGCGAGCCGAGCTGCACTTCTCGTGGTTCGATGTAGCCGTCGCCGCGGCTGACAAAAACAATCTGGCGCGTACCGGATTGCAGCACGCCTGTCGCGGGAATCACCAATTGTTTTCCCAGTGAGACCTTCAGTGTGATGTTGACGAACATGCCCGGGGACAGCTTCAATCCGGAGTTGGAAAAGATCAGCCGCGCCCGCGCGGTCCGCGTCATCATATCCACCTGGGGGTAGATGAAATTGACGCGGCCTTCGAAGACACTGCCAGGATAGGAATCCACCGTGAGCGTCGCCCGGTCGCCAACCTTGATTCTTCCCAAATCGTTTTGAAACACCTCGGCGAGAACCCAAACGGTAGAGAGATCGGCGACGGAATAAAGCCGCGTCTCCGGCTGAACGGTGAGATTTGGCAAGGCGTTGCGCTCGGTGATGTATCCCGAGACCGGTGATTCGACTTCCAGTTCCTTCTGCACCTGGCCCGTGGATTCAAGTCGCTCGATTTCGCGCTGTGAGACGCCCCATTGTTTTAACCGCTCGCTCGCCGCCTCCAAGAGCGAAGCGGCTCCCTCGGTCACACCCGGGACGGTACTTTGCGCCACACGCTGCTGGTTTTTCCTGGCTACCAGATACTCACGCTCTGTGGCGACGAGGTCCGGACTGTAGATGGTGAAGAGCGGCTGCCCTTTGCGTAGATATTGGTACGTGGCGTCGGCGAAGACTTTCTGAATGTACCCGGAATAGCGCACCTGCACGGTAGAGAGCCGCGTTTCATCGACCCCGACGTTACCGGTGGCATGGATCTCGTCTTCGACCAATTTTCGTTCGACCTCGCCGGTCTTCACACCGATGCTCTGCAACCGTTGCGGCGAGATTTGCACCGGAACCAGCGGTGCTTCTGCCGATGGAGGCGGTGTAGCCATCGAGCTGGCCATAGAATCTTGCGCGGTGGAATTCGCCTTTGTGGTTTCCGCATCCGCCATTGGTTTCGAAGTCCGATAGTGGAACCACAACCCCACGAGGACGACCGCGAGCACGATGTTTCCAACGACTGCCAGCAAAAACCCTGTGCGATAGGTTTTCATCACCTCGCCCCTTCCCCGCGCAAGGACAGTCCAGTGAGTTGTTCGAGCCGCGCGATGGCAGTCTCGTATTCGGCGATGTTCTGCCAGTAGTCCTCGTCGAGATGCAACACATCGAGAAACGCCGTGAACAGTGCCTGAAACTCCTGTTTGTTCGATTGGTAGGCCGCGAGACCCGCTTGAAATTCGGACCGCGCCTGCGGAGACAGTCCTTCGCGGTGAATCTTGAGCACTTCGGAGGTCTGCTGCGCGATCACGTATTGCGAACGAAGTTCGGAAGCGACTTGCTGCGATTGCATCTGGAATTCGCTTCGTGCGCGAAGCTGTTCCGCTTCGGCCTGGGCCAGTTCGGGGCGCTGTTTCCGTCCGCGGTAGATGGGTACGCGCAAACCGAAGGACAGCATGTAGTACGCCCGGAACTGGGTCGGGTCGGTGCGTTGCCACATATACTGCACGTTGAAGTCGGGATAAAAGTTTTTGCGGGCGAGGTCCACTTGCAGGGACTGCTTTTCGATCATCTTCTGTGCCCCGGCAAGCTCGGGATTTTGTGCCTGGGCGGCAGCCAAAAGACCTTCGTAGTTCTGCGCGAGAGGTGTCTCGGTGAGATCGGCTGTCTCGATGTCCGATGACCCCTGTGAGCGGTTGAGGAGTTGCTTGAGGTGGGCTTCGAGCTTGCCGACCTGAAGATGATGCATGGCGATTTCGCGAAGCAGCTTCGTTTTTTGCAATTGCGCCTGGAGGACATCCTGCTGTGTTCCCATGCCGGAACGGTAGCGGGCGTCGGCAGCCTGTTCCACTTGCTTGAGCAACTCTCCGTCCTGTTCGAGGATCGTCAATGTTTTGGACAGGTAGGCCAGTTGGAAATACGCCGCCTTCAGTTCGGCGAGGACGGCGCGGCGCACAGACTCGATCTGTTGCTGCGAAACATCCGCGTCGCGTTTCGCAATCTCACCCTTCAAGCGCAACTTGCCCGGATACGGAATGTCTTGCGAAACACCGAGGCCAATGTAGGCAAAGTCGCTGTTGGTGTAGCCGGCGAAGGGGCGAGGACTACCTACACTCACATGCTGCAAATTGAATTGCGGGTCGGGCAGAGTCGAGACCTGCGTTGGAACTTGCTTGGCCGCTTGCCAGCCTTGGCGCGCCGCTTCGATCTGTGGATTGCTCTTCTCCGCTTCCGCCAGCAAATCGGAAAGCGGAGTGACCGCTCCAGCGTGCGACGATACGGAATCCTGCGCGAAAACATTTCCTCCCAAAACAACGGAAAGGAAAATCACACAAAGACTTCGAATATGAGCTGCGCAACACAATCGCGCAACGGGATTCTTTCTCGCTATAGAAAACATCTTTTTCTCCTGAGTGTGCGTAACGAATCCGCGGACCATCGGCGAGTGACCCAACAGGGTCTCAACCGAAACACGTCGGCGGGTCAGAGGGACAGCGGAGACGGAAAAAGAGACAGGGCGGTACGTTGCCGCACCGGGGAGCAGCGGATCAGATCAGGAGGGAAGAATGAAGAGCGTACAGCTCTGGAGGTGAATGCTGAGGAGCCTCGAAATCCAAGCGAGAAACTTCGGGGTACGGTGCCGCCTGGGGTGAAACGAGAATATCAGTCACAACCATCACCGGCGCATGGAGCGTCACGTGAGCGACCGGCAACACACTTGGGGATTGCGACGAAACCATTCTCTTGCAGCAATCGTGACTCTGATTAGATGGATCGCAGGGCATGGAACCGCAGCATTGCATACTCTGTTTATCCTGCGTCATCGCGGACATGCAGTCCGCAAATTGCAGACCTAACAAGGCGACTAGCGCCACGGAGAGGAGTAGTTTCTTGCTCATTGCCCTAGTTCGACTCTAGGCGGATTGGACGCTTGAGTCAATAAAAGGATACAGAGATCAGCAGCGCTCAGCGCTACCGAGCCTCTCTAGCCTTTTGTTCTCGTTGAGTCATTTTGGAGAATCAAGCTCACCCTGGCGGGTTACAATGGCCGCGCCGCCTCGGAACGTCCTGTGTGTAGGGCCATCCGGCCAATCCTAAAGTTGGCAAATAGTTGGCAAATCGGCCTTTAGACGCGTATTTACTGGTGATTTTGATGGTGGGCCTGGGTGGACTTGAACCACCGACCTCGCCCTTATCAGTATTGAGGTCGTAGCCTCCGCACCTAGAAATCATCCCGGCTGTTAAATCTCGTCGATCAAGGATTTCTGCCTCCGTATAGGTCACCTAAAGTCGTGGCGAACAGCGAGGCACGAGCCGTCACCCTCCAAATTCTTTTCTCGTTTTTACTAGGTATCTGTTATAATGATACCATGCACGAGGCACATACAATGCTACTCGCATTTGATCAGTATCTGGCCGAGAGACGGCTTCAGTTCGATGCGGTGGTGATTGGTGGCGCCGCGCTTAATTTGCTAGGCGTTGTGTCCCGCTTGACGAAGGATTGCGACATTCTGCATCCGGAAATTCCGAACGAGATTGCCAAGGTCTCGCGTTGCTTTGCCATTGAGGTCCGGGCCAAGGGAGGCACGCTTCAAGACAACTGCCTGAACAAATGGACCGAGTTCGCTTGCGAGTCACCTTCTGCCACGATGGGAGGAGCGTCTCCAAACTGTTTTTGCCGGCACGGCCATTCATCTCCGTTGTCTCCGCCGAGAGGATCTGCTCTGCGCAAAACTTTTCGCCCTTTGCGATCGCGGTATAGATCTGGGAGACTGCCTCGCTCTCGCGCCGAACATCAACGAACTGGAGAATGTGCTTCCATGGCTGGAGCGACAGGATGCTGGCCCTGACTGGCCAGATCATGTTCGCGCGACGTTTGCTGATCTTCGGAGGAGGCTCGGTCATGGCATTTAGCAGGGCTTTTGCCCCCTCTCCACTTATTCAGCCGGACGAACTCACCTCCCGCATGGTTGGAATCGGCATGAACTTCGCGGCGCCCCCCGTTCCCGAGCCGAATATCGAGGACACAATCCTGTTCGCAAGCATAGAGGGCATCGAAAAATATGACCTTCGGGTTCTAGCAGTGCTGCTTACCTGGTTTGGCATACACGCAGCTTGGGTTAATGCTGACCGGCTAACGAAATTAGTTGCTGCGCAAGGCTTGCCGCGGGTTAGAGCGTTCTGGTCCGCTGTCGCCCGCTGGCAGAAGAGAGAGCGACGTTTCGCTCGTCTTGCCAGCTTGTATGTCGAACCGCGGTTAGACTTAATTGAAAGGGGCACAGAATTTCAAGTGAAGCGTCATGGTGAAGATTCTCGTTTTGAAGGAAGTGCGATCCGCGTAGCCGCGAATGTACTTCGAGATCGAGTCGCCGATGTGTTACAGCCTGTGGACCTGGCGCGGCGTCATCATGCCTATCGCTGCCGGGTGATGGTGGGACCCAGTTACCGGGCTGATATGTGGGCTGCCCTCGAAGAGGAACCAACCCTCTCTGCAGCGGCCTTAGCGAGGAGGACGTACGGCTCGTTTGCAACGGCTTGGCATGTCCGGCGCGATTTTGCTCTGCTGTCGCGGACTTTGTCTCCAGGTTCCAAGCTCCTCCGAACACACCGTTCGAAGCACATAGAGAGTCAAGAGTGATTGGATAGCTCACGGATACGTGCCTGCGCGTGCGCTTTGCGTTTGGGAGCTAAGGCCAGATTTTTCTTTTGGAGCACTTTCTGGTAGTCGGCGATCGCATTCTCCTGGTCGCCAGCAAGTTCACAAACTTGGCCTCGATTGTGGTAGACCAGGCATTCTCAGGGCTCAGCCCTGATGGACGCCTCAAATTCGTCCATTGCAGCTCCATTTTTACGACACGCTTGCGGACGATCTGGCATCGTTACTGGATGCGCTTCAGCCGCAGGCGCTCTTCCAGTACCTGGATCTTCAGTTCCGCATATCGCAGCGCCAGGAACTTTTTGCTCACCGTGGCAAACAGCGGCTCGGGCAGTTCGCTCTTCAGTTGTTCGAGAAGTTCGTCGAAGGCAGGCTCGGAAAGGCTCGGGCTCACGATAACTTACTAAATAACATGACCATTACCATGCCGCAGGTTGCGGAGTGCGTGGATGGCTGTTGCTGGGCTTCCGAGGGCTGATTCGATGCTGGGGATGAATCGGAAACCGATTGCGCCCTCTTTGTTTGTTCACCAGATGAGTCGGTCGTCTGAGCAAACGCTGGCTGTGGACTATAAATTGGGACTGCGCAGATTAGGACGAAAAGCGCAAAACGCGGAAAGATGTTTGTAATTCGAGCAATCGACATGATCTTTGAAGCTCCTTCGAGACTCGGATGCATCACACCGTTTTTCCTGGCTATTTCTCAAAACTCGAAATCCAAAGAGAACTGAATTTGGCGAGCACCAGTTCCGGCAATCGGTTGCCTAAATCCCGGCATCGGCGTCAGGTTTGAGCCGAACACAGGATTGATCTGAGACACGTTCGCACTGTTGGACAGGTTGAAGAATTCCGCTACCACGTCGAGCCGTTTCACACCGCCGAACGTGAAGTACTTCAGAACGCGGAAGTCCATCGTGGCAAGTGCAGGTGTGGTCAGAAAATTTCTGCCGAGATCGACCGGTCTGGCCGAGAGAGGAAACGCATGACTCTGATTCGAGTCCAGACCCGTCAACGGGTTCACAGGCCGGCCACTCTCCAGTGTCAGAATCGGTGCCACTTCAATATGACTGAACGCTTGCGTGAGCCATCCGGTGTTTTCTTCTGACTTCCCGTCCTGCTCCTCTTCGTCACCGATAGGCAACTCCCACAGCGCGTTGAAAACAAAGCGTTGTTGCTGATGTTGGCGGGACACTGCATTCTCCACTCTCAGATTGAATGGATTCTGAGGTTGCTCGTCGAAGTCTGAAGCATCGTCGAATGTCTTCGACAGGGTGTAGCTCGCCGAGAACGCCAGCTCATCGCTCATTCGCCGGTTAAGCGTGAATGAAACGCCGTTATAGGTAGAACTCGCGGAATTCTGGAGTTGATAAATGTCGCGAAACTGAGTGTTGAGCCGACCCGGTGAAAAGACTTCTCGCCCGAGCTGCTGTGGGGTTGGATTTGGAACTCCAAGGCTGGAGGCGTTCGCAAGAGTGAGGACAACCGGCGGTAACAAATTGACGTTAAGCGTTCGAGGCAGCTTAACTCCATGAACAGTCAAATAGTCAGCGCGCAGCGTAAGATTCTTCGCGAGCAAGTATTCCGCACCGGCACTGGCCTGTTGGCTGTAGGGAGTCGCTATGCGCGCATCAGGTCGGAAGATCGATGGAGCAATCCCAGGTTCAGGCGCAACGAGTGGTCCGCCTTGCGCTGTCGCGAAAAGGCTGGCTGCTGCGTTTCCATCCACTACTTGATCGAATGCCCGTGAACCGTTTTTCTCGATGGCTCGCGTCAAATTGGCGAGAACGTAGCGGTCGAAGAAAACTCCATACCCGGCACGAAAAACCCATTTAAGAGACGGACTCCAAGCAAGACCAATTCGCGGGCTGACGTTATTCGTGTCTCGATTGAATCCAGAAGGCAGGCGCTCAAAATCGTAGCGTACGCCCAGGTCAACTGTCAGTCGGCGGACGAGGGACCAATGGTCCTGGACGAATCCGCCAAAACTCGTCACCGGAAAATCCACGGTCGAATTCCCGAACGCCTGACGAAACTGATTAGGATTTCCCGCAAGGAAATCCCGGAGAGAGCCAAAGAGATATACGCCATCAAAGCCGTCCCGTACGTCGGCTCGCAGTCTGATGCGATTCACCGTTCCGCCGACCTTCCAAAGGTGCTTGCCTCGCGTGCGAGAGTACGTATAGCCGGCTTGATAATGATTTTCGCGACGTTCGCTGTTTCCCGCGTAGGGACGCCCGAAGGTGACCAATCCCGCGATGTCAATCTCCGGGCCGAACGGTTCGTTCGTCCGCAAGACGGCATGGCGCGTTGCAGCCTGAAAGCGCAAATCGCTAACGGCTTCCGAACTCAAGACCGTTGTGAGTGATCCCGAAAGAACGTTGTCGCTCGTGAAGCTGCTGCCGCGCGCACTTGTGTCTACGAGGCCGCTGGTGTTAAACGCATCGCCCGATTCCTTGCTGTTTGTGAAGGTGTAGCGCAGCATCAGCGCAGTATTTTTCGTGAGCTGGTGATCGAGCTTGCCCGCAGCTTCCGTCTCCGCACGCGCGATCGGAGAGAAAGCTGTCATGATCTGGCGCGTTGCTAGTCCTGGAAATGCTCCGGTCGCGAGGACTGCATTTATCGTTGATGCCGCGGTAGGGTCAATATCCGAGCCGATTTGCCCTCGGTTGTGTTCTTGTTCGATGGCGGCGTAGTAGAAAGTTTTATCCTTGATGACCGGTCCGCCCAGAGCGAAGCCGGCGCGGAACCGTCGAAACGACGGCTTGCCGGTTTCATTTTCGAACGAGTCGCGCGCATTGAATGCGGCGTCCTGTGCAAATAGGAACGCGTCGCCGTGAACTGTGTTTGTCCCAGAGCGAGTGATTACGTTAATCGAACCTCCCGAGGCTCCGCCCGACTCTGCTGAAAGGCCATTGTTGACCACTTGAAATTCCCGCACGATTTCCGGTGAAAGCTCGGTACGACTCGAACCGTTGTACTCGTCGTTGTTGTCCAGACCATCGATGGAGAGATTGTTGCTCCGCGATCTCAGCCCGCCGAAAGTGAAGCCACTGCCAGTGAGTGGGGTCGAACCGCTCGCGCCGGAGGCTATCGGTGAACTCGAAACGCCTGGTGCAAGAAGAACGAAGTCCAGGTAATTTCGGCTCCGCACAGGCAGTTCTTCTATTCTGTCTTGATCTACAGATGAAACGACTGACGACTGTGAGGGATCAAGTGACGAGGGTTGGGCGTTGACGGTCACTTGTTCAGACGTCGACGCCGGAGCGAGCACGATGTCGAGGTGAACGGTTTGTCCGAGACTCGCTCCAACGCCCGTTTGTCGATAAGGTGCAAAGCCTGTTTCTTCCACTCGCACTTCATAAGTGCCGACTGCAAGCTGCTCTGCGCGAAAGAAACCCTGCTCATCCGTTGTTACAGTACGAGATTGATTGGTCAAAGGGCTGTGCAGCGTAACTTTCGAGTTGGGAATGACAGCGCCGCTAGTGTCGTGCACAGTGCCCTCAAGAGTTGCTCCAACTCGCGACGCTTGAGCGGCAGCGTCAGCCGCGCAAAGCAACAAGGCAAACGATACGGCAATCCCGATGGCAACATGACGCACGGAAAACGAACGGCAAGCAAGAATCATCTTGAGTCACCCAGTCCAATAAATGTTGGAAGAACAAAGAAATATGTCTTGGTTGAACTGCAAGGACGGCCCATCACGGCGCCGTCAACAGACGGAGCTACGCCTGAACGCGTTTTTGGGTCAGCAATCGCAGATTTCTAGATACGGAGTGAGAGAGAAGGGGGACTCGTCGCATCAAAAAGCAGTAAAGTGAAACTGCATGGCGCGGAAAAGAAAGATTTCTGGGTATAGGAAGCGAATACATTCTCTGCAAGAACACCAAGAAGCGCGGATTTGAAGACAAGGCGCGCAAACGAATACGCCACTCCCAAGCACAACGCAAGAACAACCAAAGCGTATTCGGTATCGTTCCCGGTTTGAATCGTGTGATCCCAGCTGTCGAACATCTCAACGAGCGGACAAATAAGGCAGGTCAGCAGAGCAAGCGTAACAGTTATTCGATACGCCCGAGATCGCATGACTCGCAGTATAGCTCAGCAGATCCCGAGGGCGATAAGCAAGCCTACAAACAAACCCCAGCCGAAGATTGAGGTTATCCTGCCGAGCGACCTCCTGCGTGACAGACAGGCGTTCTAACCAACCGAACTATGCCTCCGCAAACTGACTAAGAATGACTTCCCGCTCCTTCCACAGCCTTGCAGTGTCTTGCACTGCCTTGCACGCCCTTCGACGTGGCCAGCGCAGCATGACTTTGGAGGTTTCATGCCGGTCGCGCATCGGAACACCCCGGATTACAGGATCTATGGCCTACTCGAACTTTTGGCAAATTTTTGGCAAAATGGTTTTTCGATGACAAGTTCCCTGAAAGGGGAAAGTGAGAATAGCCGCGTATTTACTGGTGATTGTGATGGTGGGCCTGGGTGGACTTGAACCACCGAGCCCCCGCACGGTAGTGGTGCCACACCATAGCCCAGTACATTAGGCAAACTTATAGACAAATGAAGAAATGCCTAGTATATTAGGCACATGTTATCCCTATCCTTATTAGGTGAACAGATCGCCGCCAAGCGCAAATCACTGGGCTTAAGCCAGACCGCGCTTGCCAAAAGAGCCAGAGTCGGGCGCTCCACGCTCGACGCGCTGGAGAATGCGCGCCTGGGCGAGCTGGGATATTCCAAGATTACCAATATTCTTTCCGTACTTGGGCTGGAACTGAAGCTGCAGGAGGCGAGCGCGCGCCGGCCGACGCTTGACGAACTCATGGACGAGGAACGGGATGATCAAGGTCTGGACCGACGCCGCTGAAGCAGGCCTGCTCGACCGTTACGGAACGCGCGGCAGCAGCTTCATCTATCTGCCCGAGGTTGCGCCCGCGCGCGCGGTGTCCGTGACCATGCCGGTGCGCCGGCCCTCCTGGGACGTGCAGTTCGGACTTCCTCCGATCTTCGAGATGAATCTGCCCGAAGGCGTGCTCCGCGAGCGCCTGCGCCTGGCCTTTGCAAAGGCCACCGGCACATTTGACGAGTTCGATTTGCTGGGCATCGTCGGACGCTCGCAGGTGGGACGCATCCGCTATACCGGCCAGAAGGAGCAACTGCACGAGGAGGTGCCTTTCCAGTCGGTGGACGAGATTCTCGCGCAGCGGCGCGGCGGAGACCTGTTCCGCTATCTCATCGACAAGTTCGCCTCCTTCTCCGGCATCAGCGGCGTGCAGCCCAAAATTCTGGTGCGCGACGAAAGCGCCTCCATCACGCTCAGCAAGGAGACGCACCGGCTCTCCCAGAGCTACCGGGGCGCGACGCACATCGTGAAGTTCTGGGAACAGAACGAATACCCGCAGCTCGCGGCCAACGAGTACTTCTGCCTCAAGGCCGCCGGGAAATGTGCCCTCGATGTCCCGTCCTACCGGCTGGCTGAGGACGCGATGGCGCTCGTCATCGACCGCTTCGATCTGCGCCCCGACGGTACCTATTGCGGATTCGAGGATTTCTGTGTGCTCAACGCCCGCCGCACCGATGAGAAGTATCGTGGCAGCTACGAGACCTCGATCATGAAGCGCTTTGCGGAGTTTGCGAACTCTCCGCACGTGGGCGAAGACCTGGAGAGGCTCTTCACTCTCATCGTCATCAATTGCGCGCTGCGCAACGGCGACGCGCATCTCAAGAATTTCGGAATTGTCTATGACGACGTTCAGGGCGAAGCGAGGCTTGCCCCCGTCTACGATCTCGTGACGACTTCCGTCTATCTGCCCAAGGACAGCATGGCGCTGACCCTCAACGGCACCACGAAATGGGCGAGCGCGAAGGAACTGCACCGCCTGGGCGAGACGCGCATGGGAGGCACCCCTGCCCGCGTCCGGGAGATACTCGAGCGCGTCAACGGCGCGATTGCGGACACCTCCAAGGAACTTCGCGCCTACATCAAAGACCACCGGGAATTTGAGGACATCGGCAACCGCATGCTCCATGAATGGGAGCAAGGGGTTGCGTTATCGGTTAAGACGGAGTGAGCGGAGCCTTGATGAAGGTTTGGTAGCCCCTCCTCTACTGAATTCGTTGAGGACTTCGTTTGTGTAAGTATGCACACCTGAATAAATGCAGAACTGAAGGAGTGCAATTGCGAAGCTCAGTGCTGTCCCAGGGAGACAAGAAGCGTTGTACGCGGCGACCGTGCGCATCAGCGGCAGGCTATAGCCTCCCTCCCCTTCTTCAGACCTTCATACCATCACATTCGCAGGTGTGCACACCTGCATTGCTGCACAATGGTGGGCCTGGGTGGACTTGAACCACCGACCTCGCCCTTATCAGGATTGGGACCTTCGCCATATGTTTGTACGCATCATTGGATTCCCCACC
>Ga0137398_10000159_pt1 | contig 20495 bp, 17 predicted proteins | sample czorhiz216metaG_FD_106659 | JGI IMG/M metagenome (GOLD analysis project Ga0137398, IMG submission 106659) | Vadose zone soil microbial communities from Angelo Coast Range Reserve, California, USA - czorhiz2.16 metaG | ecosystem: Environmental > Terrestrial > Soil > Vadose zone | place: USA...
ATTCCTCGCGCAACTGCGTACGGTTCTGCCGGAGGTGCGCCACCAGCTCACGCAGAAGCTCTGAGGGCGCTTCACTCCGCACCAATTCCCCTCCCGGATTGCTCACTGGTCTGGACATAAATCCATTCTCCTTGCGCTGGGCACGGCCTCCCGTTGTACCAGGCAAATGGTCTGGGTCCCCCACGGATTCCCAACAAATACCATGACTTACCTGCCCCCTCAAGCAAGTCAACCCCTGCTTCTCCTCTCAGGTAAACACCTGAGTCCCGAGCTAAACTCTTGCCCATGTTGATGAGCCGGTCTTTCCCCTTGCAGATTCATAGATCCTTCGTCAGGCGGAAGCATTAGTGGAATCACCTGCACTAACCCTACGGTCCTTACCGGCTTGTCGGCTATGCAGATCGATGAAACGATCTCCTTTCCAGTGAGGCACCTCTTTTTACACTTGCTGGCAGGAGGGGTCATGCCAATACACGAATTGCGGACCGCTAACCAACTGCAGGCTGCTCGCTTCAGGACGGGTTTGCCGAACCAAGTAGCTAACCGCAGAGTTCTCGCCATGGGCCGAAGGAACGGCCCAGCGAAGGAGGGCCTTGAGGAGGTCCTCTCCTCTGCTCTGCAAACCGCAGACAATGAACTTGGTCAGATTCTGCAGGAAGTGGACGAGATTACCAAAACGCTAAAGTTAGACGCTCCCGACCTGCAGGCCCTCAGGGCCGCAGCTCCCCCGGCCGTCTGGTGTGCCATTAGGCAGGCCCTCTTGGACAGAGAGCTGCGCCATTTGGCTCTCACCGACGAACTAACCTGCCTGTACAACCGGCGCGGGTTTTTTGCCGCTGCGGTGCAGCAACTCAAGCTGGCGAGCCGACAGGCGCAGAGCCTCTTGCTCTTGTACTGTGACATTGACGGTCTGAAGAAGATCAATGATTCCTATGGACACCAGGAGGGAGATCTCGCGCTGATCCGCGCTGCAGATGCCCTGGAACGTACATTCCGTGATTCTGACATTGTGGCTCGCCTCGGTGGAGATGAATTCGTCGTACTGGCGCTCGAAGCTTCCGGCCAAACCCGGGAAGTTTTGCTCCGCCGATTGGAAAAGTGTGTCAAGAAGTCGAACGCAGGTGAATCTCGCTACGAACTCTCGCTCAGTGTCGGCGTGGCCCGGTTTAATCCGAAGCGTACCATCTCGCTCGGCGACCTTATGGCGCAGGCGGACAAGGCCATGTATGAGAAAAAACGAAGCCATCAGAACTCTACAGAGGCGACGCCTGAACGGTACGCGGCCCGGGCCCCTGAAAAAACATAGTTCTGCAAAAGGTTCTGGTCCTAATGCTTCTAGACGGAAGAATGGTGAAGCGCGTCCCGCTGGACGTCCAGGCGTACCTCGGGAGCAACGAGCAGTTGCTCGCTGCTGAAAGGGCCATCACCGTGAGCGTCAGTCCCCGCGGTGCTGGCGCGATAACCAGGCGTCTCCTGGCGGGCCGAAGAGCGGCCGTGGCCCGCGCCATTGTCGAACGAGTTTCGCCTGCAAGCGAGAATGATTTGCTGTCAAGCTCAGACGACTGGGTATTTCTGTGTGGGATTAAGATTTGAGGCTGGCTTCACTTACTTTGGAGATCATCCCTGGCGTTAGGATTCCATGATAAGACATCGACACTCTGCAGAAGATCAAAGAAGGACAGGCACACCGGCGTGCCGCCCTTCGTTGTCCTCGGGGCAGCGGGGCGACCTTATTATGCTTCTACGAACAGATAGGCTACGTCTGGTCGATCAAGCGGTGGTGGATGGCGTAAAGGGCCAGTTCGAGGCGGTCGGAGACGCCGAGTTTGTCGAAGATGTTGTGCAAATGGTTTTTGACAGTTTGCTCGGAGATAAAGAGTTTCTCGCCGATCTCCTTGTTGCGGAAACCCTGCGCGACGAGTTGCACGATTTCTTTCTCGCGGTCGCTGAGCAACGGCTTTTCGCGGCGCGGACCGGATTCGCTGGACTTCGAAAACGCCTTCATGACTTCGGCGGTCATGCGATTGTCGAGCCAGATTTCGCCGGCATGCACACGGTGAATGCTCTTTACTAGAAGATCGGTGGCGGACTGCTTCAGCACCACGCCGCGTGCGCCGAGACGCATGGCGCGAACAACGTCGCGATCGTCTTCCGCGGCGGTCAAAACGACAACTCGCGTCGGCAGGGTGTCGAAATTGACTTCCTCGAGAACGGCCAGACCGTCTTTGTCCGGCATGCGCAGATCGAGGAGAAGAATATCGGGCTTGAGCTTGGCGAGGAGCTTGATGCACTCCGCTCCGTTCTGAGCTTCCCCGACGATGGTGATGTCTTCGTCGGAATCGAGAAGCTTCCTCAAGCCGTCGCGAAAGATCGCGTGGTCGTCGGCTAGTAGTACCCGTATCTGCTGTTTTGTCTTGGCCATATCAACCGAGCGGAACTTCAATCGTTAGACGCGCTCCATGCCCCGGGTTCGACTCGACAGTCAAAACCCCACCCACGGTACGCGCTCGCTCCTTAATGGAAATGGGACCCAGCCGCAATCGATCCAATTCATCGCCGGTGAACCTACCAGCGAAACTAAACCCCTCGCCATTGTCGTCCACTACGAGTACTAGACGGCTGTCATCCTGCGACAGTTTTACCACGACATGGGAAGCCTTGGCATGTTTTTTTATGTTGTTGAGTGCTTCCCGGTAAATCTGGAAGATCTCGCGGCAAACGCGGTCCGGAGCGCGCAGCTGTGCCGAATCGATCAGCAAGTCAAGGGCGACAGTGGATTCGTTGCGGTACCGCTCGGCGAATCCGCGCATCAGGTCAACCAAATCAGCGCTCTGCACCCGGAGCGGACGGAGGTCTGTGACGGTCTGACGCAGCTCCGCGCCCTCGTTCTTGACGGTCTGTTGGAGGCTGGCAAGGCCACTGACGGCCTGGTCAGGCGCGGCTGGAACCCGGCGCCGCAAGACGTCCAGCTGGATTTCGATGCTCAGGAGCGTCTGAAGAATTCCATCGTGGAGGTCGCGCGCAATTCGGCTGCGCTCGGCCTCGATGGCTCGTGCGCGTAAATGCCTCAAAAGAAAGATGTTTTCTAGGGCAGGAGATACCTGCGCCGCGATGCTTTCAAGCCAGGCTAAGTCCTGTTTTTGAAATGAGTTACGGCCATTCAACAAGAAAATCCTGCCACTTGCTTGTCCTTCCTGATCGAATGCCACGGTTAGCAGAGACCGCACCTTAAGTTCCTGCTGCGCCGGCCCGGGCAGCCGCGGCAGATTCTTTATCACCCTGCCGTCTCGGCGGTCCCACCCGAAACCGGAACCCGGTTCGTTGAGCGAGTTCCAGCAAATTGCTGCGTCCATGTCGTCCAGCAGAAAACCGTCCGTGCGCGAGAGCGGCATGCTCTCTGGCACCAGCCGCTCACTTTCTCCCGCTTTCAGCCGCCACAGAAAAATACGCTCCAGATCCGTGTCGCGATAGAGCAATAGAGCTTCTTCCGTACTAAACGTGGTGGCAAGCTCCTCAAGAAAGAGCCGCAGCGACTCCGCGAGCCCTTGATCCACTTGCATCGTTGCGTTGATACGCGAAAAGAAATCGATTTGTGCCGCAAACCGCCGGTTAAGGTCGCCGAGATAGGCGAGGCCTACACCGCCGGCAAATGTTCCGGCCAGCAGACCTAGCCAGGCGACCACGCGCATCCAGTCTATTTCGCCACGTCCCGCCGTCCGCAAAACCAGGACTAGAGACAGCGCGCCGGCAAGGGGGACGGTCAAGGCCAGTCCCCAGCGTATGCCTCCCGCATAGCAGATGAACATGAATGGAAACCACACTGGCACCGTGGAAGGGCTGATATAGATGAAATATCCCAGCGCGAACAAATCGCACACGAGCGGCAAATGCCAGGAGCGTTTGCGGAGCAGCCGCTCCAACTGGGTCACGAGGAGCGCAACGACCAGATAAGCGACGAGAAACGAAACGGAGCGCCGCAATTCGTGCGAAGGCGGCTGCTCCAGAACTGCCAGCAGCGCCAGCAAAATAAAAACCGGCCGCGCGTAAACAATCTGGCGGTCGAAATGGTGCCGGTCCGTTTGATGGGGGCTCATGCGCGGGGACGCAGTTCCTAGAGAATTAGTTTAGCAGGCAGGAGAAGTGTCGAGACGTGCGTTGCGGCTGAGGTATCCAGCTTGCAACGGGCGGAATGAACGACTACATCATCCTGGCAGGACAACTCCCGTTGACCAAATCTTCCAATCCCGCAACTAGCTCCTTCTTTACACATAGAGAGACGCCGCCTGTCTTAATCATTGTGTAGCTGTTCTTGAGTTCTTTACTCAAATTCTGACTTCCCCACGCAGTGAAATCCACGATGACATCTGGCCTTCTCTTTAGAATCGTTTCACGAAAATCGTATTTCGCATGGCCAGGCATGCCTCTTATCCCATCCCAGGCCACGGCTTCATCAACCGGATACTTGGCAATGGCCTTATCGGATTTACCGAGTGCATCTATCATGGTTCCTTCGACGTAGTACGGATAAGTGCCCGCCCAAGCCAGGTGATGGGTTTTCCCGCTTCCGAAGAGTCTTGTGGACAAGACGGCCTTGTCGACCAGCTTGGCTTGCTCGGCAAACGAGAAGGGCTTGCCGCTCAGCTCGGGAACAAATCTCCGGTTGCCGACGAGAATGGCTCCGCCGAGGACGATGACGATCAGCATACGCGTAAGAAGGAGCAGCAGTTGCACCCTGCCCCCCAGGGCGGGAATTCGACCCGCGTACGTGGAACACAGTAAGGCAACGAAGGCCGCAACCGCATAAACCATCAGGAAATCTTGTCTGTGGAGCCAGCTAATCACTCCAAAGTGGATCAGATATTCGAACAGAATAATGGGCGTGAAAATGACGATCAACGTCAGTATGCGGATAACCGCGCTCGACCATGGCGTATCGCGGCCGATAACCGATAAGTGATCCATGTGATCGAAAATGATCAGCATGGAAAAAGCCGCAACCACGTAAATTGGCAGCAATTGTCTCCAATACAGCCACGGATCGCCTCCCACGTACACTTGGTAGCCAAGAACAATACAGGCCGCCGTGATATTAAGGTAGGCGATCCTTCGCTTACTCATGGCGCCAAGGGCGATCAACGCGAGAAACATCAAATTCTCATCTAGGAACCGTCGTAGATATGCGGTTCCATTCCTTAGCCTCAGCGCCAAGCCGTAGCCTTCGACCTTGAGTACGTATGTATTGGGCACCCATTCTCCATAGTAGGAATGCCGCGCGAATAGAACGGTGAGTACCACGGCAATGATCATCGCGGATGCGTAGAACGCGCGTCGATACTTCCCTGCTCTAGCGGAATCGAACCAGCAAGCCGCAAAAAATGGCGTGATCACCAGCCAGCCATCCGGCCGTAAACAATATCCGATAGCGATGAGGCACGCATGGATCACCAGTGGGTTGCCGATATATCCGTTTTCATAAGAATATTGGGCGGCGGCGGCGATCGCGAACACCAAGCAGAGGGCGCTCGCTTCCATGCCACCAAGAGCCCAGTAGGCAATCGTGTACGAGCAAAGAAGAAGCAAGAGCCCAGTTAGGAGGCCAAGGTCACTGCTTTTATTTCGTGCCGCAGTGCGGCAAAAGACCCACAGGACTGCCAGGTAGATGATTCCACCGAGAATCTGCATGACCAACGGACCACTGTGTGTTCCAAACAGTCCAATGACCCCAATCATGATCAAGACCCAAAGAGGGCACGTAAAACCCTCGACTCGGTCACCAACATTCCAAACCAAGCCGCGGTGTTGCAAGAAGTTCTTGGCGTACCTCATGGAGATCATGCCGTCATCAAAAATCAAATAATATCGGATTCCATCCGTCGCCACGTGCGAAGTTCTCCCGACGAAGGCGGCGGCCAGCCATATCCAACAGCCAGCCAAGATACAAACGATGATCCCTCGTTTGATCTTCGCAGCACTCATTGATGTTCCTTTCAACCCCCTGGTACCTTTTGCCTGAACCCAGTCTCGCCTGATCGCGGCAATCATTTCCTTAAGTTCGCTCCAGCGGCACCAACCGCCGACACGCTGGCGTCAGGCTGAAACCGTCGGGCCGCCCGCTCGAAACGTATCTTTGGGTGCGAAGCGGATCTTCCACGCCGCCGAAGCGAACTTGAAATTCCGCATGAAGGTGTTCTTGGATTTCCCTTCCGGGCGCTTTACCCACTTCGTAGGCACTTCCGCCGCGCTATAACCCAGACGCACTGGTTTCAACAACGCCTCGGCGCAAAACTCGTGGCGCCCGTATTCCCAGTTCACACCGCGCAGCACTTCCACCTTCATGAGTCGGTAACCGAAAGTGATGTCATGAATCCGAATTCCGTAAAGCGTGCGAAAGATGAGGTTGTAACCATAGTTCAAGACCAGTTTGAAGGGATCGTAACCGGTGAAACTGCCGCTCTGGAGCCAGCGGCTGGCGCACACAATGTCCGCCCCTGTCTGCTTCGCGGCTTGCGCCATCTGTCGAGCATCGTCAGGATTCGTTTCCAAATCGCTCGAAAGAATTAGTCCGTGCGTGCCGGTCATATGTGGAATCAATTCTCGGTAGGCCCAGCCGATTCCAGGTTTGTCAGATTGAATGTACGTTTTCACCAGTGCATCTGTTTCGGCAAGTTTGTGGCATAGCGCCAGGCAGTCCGGATTCGATCTCGGCGAAACTATGATCAAGAATTCCCAGAGCAACGACCCGAGACTCGCTTTCAATCTCTCGAGTGTGGCTACCAATAAATCCGTCTCCGAATAAACTGCTACGAGAGCGCTGATTTTCATGTGCGATTGATTTTCCATAAACTATCTCACTGAGAGCCAAGAACTGTCCGGCACCCTTTCAGCCATGCCCTCATGTGATAAGCAACCTGGTGAAAGTATCCGCGGGCGGGATCCGACCATATCGCGCCCTGAAAGCGCTCGACGGCACATTCCAGGAGATAGCTGAGCGAGAGATATGCATCGAGATAGGATTTCCCCTCAAGCTTGACTTCGTGCAACCACGGCAGCACATCCTCCAACAGTACAATACATGCCCACTCCCGACCGGCATCCTTCATATAGCTATGCGAATTTCGCCGGTGGTCTACGATCGGTGTTCCGAACCGCACCGCGCCTCCCATGTGCTTCACGCACGCTTGGGCAAAGTAGCCAGAGAAAATATCGCCATAGCGGTCAATAGTCGTGCCGGAGATCGGATAACCCATTCGAACAAAGTAGTACGAGGGAATCACGTCCCGCCGGAGAGCGGTATTCTGCGTGTTGACCGGCGACCAGGAATTTCGTCCCAACACCAGCGAGTCTACGGAAAATCCCTTCACCTTCGGTGAGGACACCAGCCACGTGATGGCGTCCACGTCCGGATCGAGCAACCATAATCCAGCGTTGATGGAAACGTCCGCATGCCGACTCTTGATCTGCCAGTTTTCGTCTTTATGCCGGGCAGCGTACGGGAATCCTCGCGGATACGGCTTAACCGCTGTGGTCCAAGTCAGCAGATCGCAGATATTCAAATAGCCTGTGGCCGATTCCGCCACTTTGTGTTCGCCCGGATTGGCGATCACGATGGCATGCTCGGCAAAGTAGTCGCTGGACTCCAGACAGTAGTTGTCATCATCGATTGAGATGAGGAAATCCGATCCCGCTTCGAGTGCCATCAGGTATCCGACATTCCGCCGGTTGTCCGAATCGTAGAGGATCATTCCGGGATCAAGGCCGATGCGCTTTAAGAATTTTTCCTGCTCATCGATGCGCGGGCAGAGACAATGCAATCCCTCTGAAGATAACTCTTCACAGATACTCCATGCGGTAGCGGGAGTCTTTCGATCGGGAATCAGAATAATTTGCACTTGGTCCAGGTGACCATAACGCCTGAAGTTAGCGTGATACTGCTTCAGTACCGACGGCTCAAAGATAGTGGTAACCACCAGGCTCGCGCGACCACTCGGCGAAGGTGAAGGACCATTCATAGACTCGCCGCTTCCTTTCATCTTCAAGAATATCGTAATAGTCTAACTGCGCTCTCGCGTTGCGCTTCAACGAGCACGTCTGCCCCGCTAGCATGCATTTTGCTGCGGAGTCAGACCGCCATCATCTCGAGCATCAGCAATCCGCACCGGAAACTCTCGATAATCGGTTTCGCCGTATGTGCGCGCGAGGCAGCGGGTTGGTATGTCGACAATTCCTAATACCAGAGCACCGGCCGCGTAGAACAGATCAAAATCACCGAACGGATCGAAGTCGCCGAAGTCACGCCATCATGCGCGAACACGCAGTTCCCAGAGAATTAGTCTAGCAAGGCAGGACAAGTATCGAGAGCCGCGTTGTGGTTGAGGTACCCTGCTTGCAAACGGGCACAAATGGAGATGATCGATTGCTCTTTTCTGTTCAAGGGCAGCGTTGCTAACCGCTTCGAGCTCTTGGGCTTGGTCGCCGGTTCTTTTAGGCAAGAGCACGCTTCGAACAGAGCAGATCGACGTAACCCGCGTCATGCAAAAAGCGCTTTATCGATTCATCGTCCTGGGCGAGTTGCGGAACCTTGCGGGTCAGGACGTGAAGCCGATAACCCCGGGAGCGGAAAAAATCGAGAACTTTTCCCGGCTCAAATCCAAGTTCCACCAAAGCATCGGGAGAATGTTCGAAGCACACACAAGTTTCGGGAAAGTTTTCCAAAGTTTCCTTCATGCCTTCGCAAACGGCCAGCTCGTAGCCTTGTACGTCTATCTTGATAAATGAAATGTTCCGAAGATTACGATTCCTTACAAAAGTGTCCACGCTGGTGACGGGGACGGTCGAAATCTTCGCATCATCTGGGCAAGAGCTTCTGAACTGATCTGTCACAACGCGGTGGTCGGCCGAATGTTTTTCGTTGTGCCAAAACTTAATGTGGCCATCGGAATTGCCCACCGCGATGTTAATCGCTTCGATGGCTCCGGACAGCTTCTTACGGCGAATGACTTCCTCTAGCAGGCCATAGCTAAGTTGATCGGGTTCGAAGGCATAAACTTTCGAATCTGGTTTCAGCGCGCCTGCAAAGACAGCGGACGTGTATCCGATATTGGCCCCAATATCGAGAATATCGCCGTTCTGAAAAAGCTTCGGTTGTCGCCGAACCAAATTCCAGAACGGATCTTCAAATAACTTCTTATATAGAAAGTAAGCGGAGACGAAGGTCCTGCGAAACGCACTGTTCTGAAAGAGTCTGTCAGGACGTGCCAGACCGTAGGCGCCGGCAAAAATGGAGACAAGTTTCTTGTTTTGCATCCGAATCACTCTCGTGATGCTGCGGCCCCGCCGGAATCAGTTTCCGGATCCATTTGGAGTTACGTGGCGCCGGAAACGCACTTCCCTGTCACCAGCAAACACGCGGAGACACCTTTGATCTCCTGGGAAAGGAAGGAGGCGCGCAAAGTATTCCTCCTCTTAAATGCGGCGCTGTACCGGCTTCTGCTCCCAGACGCGGCGATGCCTGCTGAAGTACTCTTGCGCTTGAGCGTCAATGGCCACTGTATTTAGTGCGTTGAGGATCGTTCGGTGCCGGAAGCAAAATATGAATCGTGATCACTAGACTAGTTCCGGCCGCCTCTGGAATTTCTCGCGAACCCCAATTTGATGCGGATCAACCCGATCCACGTCATCTTCAGAAGTAGCAAGCCATGGCGAAATCGCTGGATATTGGTTTCGCCGTACGTGCGCGCCAGGTAGCGGATGGGTATGTCGACGATTCCCAGGCCCAGAACGGCGGCCGGGTAGAGCAGCTCAAAATCGCCGAACGGATCGAAGTCGCCGAAATCGCGCCGCCACGCCACCATGCGCCGGTAATCGAAACGCGTAACGAGTTTCGTCCCGCAGAGCGAATCGCCGATGCGAACATCCAGAACCCCGCTGAGCGTTTTTGCAAAGAAAATATTTCCCAGCCGGTTGAGAAAGCGCATTGCGTCCCCTTCCATCGGGTACACCAACCTCGAACCGTTAATGAAATCGCCGAAGCCTTGGCAATAGGCCTCGTAGAAGCGCCCCAGCATTTCGGGAGGCATGGTCAGGTCCGCGTCCAAAATGACGAGAAGCGGCTGGGTGGCATGAGCAAAACCGAGTCTTACCGCATCCGCCTTGCCTTTTCCGGTCTGCTGCAGCGCCTGAATCCGAAAGCGGTCGCCATAACGTGCGGCCACGCGCTGGATCTCCTCCCACGTTCCGTCGCTCGAATGCCCTTCCACAAAAACGATTTCGGTCTCGCAGCCGAGGCTCGGAAAACGCTTGAGCGCATTTTCGATGTTGCCGCGCTCGTTACGCGCCGGAATGACGCAGGAAATTCCAGGCCGGGTTTGCCGACCAGTCGGGCGTAAAACAACGATATGCGTCAGGCTTAACCACCGGACCAGCGGCACGAGGGGTAAAACTCGATTGATGAGGTTGCCCAGCCCAAGCATCTTCCAGGGACAGTAAACCGCCAGTCGTGTACGGACAATCTCAAAGCCCGCCACCTTGACGATGTTCCGAAGATCAACTTGCGTCACGAAAGTGCTTGGCAGTTCACCTTCTCTAATTCCCAACCGGTTTGCGAGGCTGTATAGCGAGCGCAGGTACGGATTGTACAGGACGGCAATGACGCGGGACGTTCGTGATAACCTCGGTTTCAGTTGCGACAGCAACCCCTGAATATCGAATTCATGATTGAACGTGCCATTTACCAGAATGGCGGTGCGTTTATCGCTCTCGCCGGTGAGGTCGGGGAACACTTCTTCTCTTCCGATTCTCTCTTTGACGGGAGCATCCATCGCCGCGAGCAGCCCGCCCTTGTCATCATCGCGCGGTACCCACTGAATCAAGCGGTCGTAATATCTCGTCAGGGTAGACAACTCCCCCGCGAGAAACGAATTTACGTAATTCTTCCACCGTGCCACGCCACCGGCGGACGTCTCTCGGTTTTTTTCACCAGCTCCCGGCGGCGTCATGGGTTGTGTCTCAACGCACGTAGTTATGGCCGACCTCAATTCTTCTTTCGAACGGTAGTCAAAAGCCCCATGAAAATCGAATGGTCAGGCGCGCATCGCAATCCTTGCATTGCTTTCGAACCACCGAAATGTTTCCCGTAGTCCATCGCGCAAGAGAGTTTTCGCACGCCAGCCAAATTCCGCAAATGCTCGCGAAGTATCGAGGCAGCGGCGTGGCTGGCCGTCGGGTCTAGTGGCATCCCAGCGCAATTCGCCTTCATAACCAACCAGCGACCGGATTTGTCCCAGCAAGTCACGAACGCTGATCTCTTCGCCCGAACCCAGATTCACGAGATCGGCTTTCCCATATTTCTCCGCGGCCAAGATGATGGCTTCCGCCGCATCCTCGACGTAAAGAAACTCTCGTGTGGCGCTTCCGGTTCCCCATGCAAGAACCTCGGCGGCACCTGCCTGTTTCGCCTCCCAGCATTTGCGTATCAGCGCCGGAATGACGTGGGAAGTTTCCAGATCGAAATGATCCCGTGGGCCGTAAAGATTTACCGGCGTCAGGTAGATGCCGTTCATCCCATATTGCTGTCGGTACGCCTGCAACTGAACCAGCAGCATTTTTTTCGCCAGGCCATACGGTGCGTTGGTTTCTTCCGGATAGCCGTCCCAGAAATTCTCCTCTCGGAATGGCACCGGTGTGAACTTCGGATAGGAACAGACGGTACCGGCGCAAACGAACCTTTCGATTCCCACAATGCGCGCGGCTTCGATCACGTGCAGCCCCATCGCGGCGTTGTCGCAGAAGAACCGCCCGGGATTGGCGCGGTTGGCGCCGATACCGCCGACGACTGCGGCGAGATGGATGAAAATATCCGGGCGCGCTTCCTCATAAAGGCGCAGTGCCTCAGCCTTTTCACGTAGGTCGTAGTCGCGGCTGCGTGGAACGATGATTTCCCCGCAGCCTGTGGCGCGTAGTTTTTCCACGACATGCGAGCCGAGGAAACCGCTACCCCCGCTGACAACTACCCGCCGAGTACCCCAAAAACTCATCTTACCTCTTTAGTGCTGCGAAGCCTGCCCGCTGACGGCTTGCACCACGCGAGTAACGGAATTGTGCCAGCGGTTCCAGTGGCCGATTTTTTCTTCAAGAATGGTCTTGCCTTGTCCGCGCGGTTTGAGTCCGGCGGCTTCGACGTCGGCATCCACCATGATGGCGACCAGATCGCGGAACTCGATCCGCGATTGCCAGCCGAGTTTTGTCCGCGCCTTGCTTGACTCCGCAACGAGGACGTCCACCTCCAGAGGACGGAGGTAGCGTTCGGACATCTTGACATGTTTCTGCCAATCCAAACCGGCGTAGCTGAATGCTTCTTGAACGAATTCACGAACCGAATGCGTTTCGCCAGTGCCGATGACGAAGTCGTCGGCGGCATCCTGCTGCAGGATTTGCCAGATGGCTTCCGCGTACTCAGGCGCGTAGCCCCAGTCGCGGCGGGCGTCGAGGTTGCCCAAGTAAAGCGAATCTTCGCGGCCGGCGAGAATGGCGGCAACTGCGCGCGTAATCTTTCGAGTCACGAAAGTTTCGCCGCGCCGCGGGCTCTCGTGATTGAACAAGATGCCGTTGGCAGCGTAGAGATGGTAGCCTTCGCGGTAGATGCGCGTCATCCAGTGTGCGTAAACTTTTGCCGCTGCATACGGACTGCGCGGCTGAAAAGCGGTTGTTTCGCTTTGCGGCGGCGGTGCGGAGCCAAACATTTCTGAGCTCGACGCCTGGTAGAAACGCGTCTTCGCGCCGCTGCGCCGAATCGCTTCAAGAAGCCGCATTGTGCCGAGTCCTGTGATGTCGCCGGTGTACTCCGGAATGTCAAAACTGACTTTGACGTGGCTCTGTGCCGCCAGGTGGTAAACCTCGTCGGGCGCCAGGCTGTAAATCAGGTTCAAAATCCATTCGGTGCTGGAGAGATCGCCGTGGTGCAAGAAAAGTTTCGTCCCGGGATGATTGGGGTCCTGGTAAATGTGATCGATCCGCGAAGTATTGAATGTACTGGCGCGGCGAATGATTCCGTGAACCTCGTATCCTTTGGAAAGCAACAACTCCGCAAGGTAGGAGCCATCCTGTCCAGTGATTCCGGTAATGAGTGCGCGTTTCATGCCTTTGGTCCTTCTGCATCAAGTTTTACAGCTTAAGCGCGCAACAATCAGATGCGTAAATTCAAGCATAGCAACGGTCGCCATGAATCGTCTTTCGTGTGCGAGAGCCGTGTCCTAGAGGAGACGGGCTCGTCACCGATTTCGCCGTTGCCCCTGGCTTTGATCCAGAGGCGTCCTCCCGAGAAAAACTGCGCCCGCGTCTGGTTCAGCCATGATCATCATCATCGCGGTTGCGTTTCCGGATTGCGCTCCCAGATTTGAGCCGTCCAATCCCCCAGGGACACCGGATCCGGCAACAGCGGTCTGACCCGATGGTAGTGGGTCATCAGGTACTTCCCGAGGGCCTGGTCGAAATCCATACCGAACCGGAGAACACCGTACTCCGGGAAAAGCCGGTTCGACCAGATAAGGTAGCGTATCCGTTTTCGCTCGATCCCCCCGATGACATCGTCGGTCATTTCTCCTGGTACCACAAGGCCCGGAGTGAAGGCGAAAACGCGCAGCGGGCAGTTCAAGCCTGAAAGAAAGTACAAGCTGGTATCTTCCGGAACAGAGAGAACAACTTCACCCTGGGCGTTCTTTTCTCTCATGAATTGGATAGCCGCTCTATATTGTTCCGCCAAGCTCTTTTTGACGACGATCGTTCCGCGTTGCGTCGTCAACGGCACCCAGCCCGCCGTCTCACTCACGACTTTTTTGGAGTATAGCCCGGGCACCGCCACGCACCCCAGACAGACCAATAGCTCTGCCATAAGAACGGAGCGGCGCGCTTTGCCGGCCTGAGGAATCAGTGGACGCAGGAGCAGTAGAAAGGAGAGAATTACGGGCCCGTTATAATAAATTGCGTAGTCCCAAGGAGTCATTCTAAACAGGATTCGAAACGCCACAAGACTGGTAAAGATCAACAAGAGGATCAATCCGGGAGCGCGCTGCACGTCTGGCTGCCACCAAAGGAATAAGAAAGCGACGATGGCTGCCACCGAAACATACAACACCATACCTTGAGGAAAGAAGATCACTCGCAACAGGTCTGCCCTAGGAACGTAAATCGCCATGTAAGAGATTGTGGCAACAAACAGCACCGCCCTCAGAAGAATCGAGCGTCGGTCGGCTCGTTTCCGGGTCAGAATTGAGTGTACTCCCTGCCAGAACCCTAGAAGGATCAGTGTTTGCTTCGCAGCTTCGGCAAATGCGGGAAGCGACAGGCTGAAGCCGGTCTGAGCGAGCCAGAATTTACCGTAGGCTTTCATGAAATACGATGTCGGCCAGCTCATGAAGTTCTCCTGCAGGATGAAGTCGACCCCGGCAATCGATGTCATCCATCGAATAACCAACCCGCAAATTAGCGCTCCCGGCAGAATGGCAGTCACATCGCTGCGAATGGACCTCCACAAACGCTGCCGAAGACCGCGCGTCATAATTAGGATTCCGAGCGTGAGGTAGCTGGCTACTCCGAATTCCAATTTCAGCAGCAACCCGGCGGCGGCGGCCATTCCCGCAGCAAACATCCAGCCCCATCCCTCGGAGGTAGAAGCCGATACAACCAGCCAAAGAAATAGGCACGCGGTCAGGCATGCGTACACGGTGTTGTAGCTGTACGGCAGCGGAAAGCAGAAAAACGTGGGATGAAAAGCTTCCAGCAGCAGCACAGCTCCCGCGCTCCAACCTGCCAGCCACGAAGTCAATCGCATCCCGACAAGATAAAGAAAAATCGCCGAGCCTAAAGCCGAGAGCGAGCCGGCCCAATAAAGTACATTCAAATGCACGCCAAAAAGACGGAAAAGGAAACTATTAAAGTACGGCGCGAGCGGACCATACATGAACCACACATCCCGGTAGAGCATCTTTCCTTCCGAGAGCACGGTTGGAACATACATTTCATGGCCCGAGTCGATCGTCAAGTTGCCCCACGTGGCCCAGGTCGCGTGCAATAAGGCGGCCCAGAGAACGATCAGGGTGAGCAGAGCGCCCCAGGTTGTAAGATTCCAACGTTCAGGAGATCCAGAAGTCAACCGCGAAAAATAGAGCTGGGATGGCCCGGGGATGCCGGCGGAACAACTGTCCGATGCAGTAGGCGTCGGTAAGATTGCTGAGGCCATTCTCGTAACATCCAGAATACCAGCAGCCCGGTTGTGGTTTTAGGCGAGATAGAAGCGATGGTGCCTTAGAGGGAACGCCTTGAACGCCTGGGCCCACTTTTCGATCCGCAGGAATTAGCGTAAACTAAGGTTGTAGCACGTTGGTGGGAGTAGCTCAGCTGGTAGAGCGTCGGTCTGTGGCACCGAATGTCGCGGGTTCAATCCCCGTCTCCCACCCCAATTTTCATTTGCTGGCAGAAAATCAAATCTACTTTGTATTTTTGAGAACCACGATCTGCCGGGAGCAGAGTCATCTGCTATGAGAGTGCCTGGGCGATAAGTATCCGGTCAAACAGGTCCCGGTGATGATTCGGCAACGCATCCACCGTCAACACGTGGAGATGAGTGATCTCCAGGGTTTGTACGGACATGAATCGCATCGCGCGTCACAAATCGCGCCGATCGTTCCGGCAGAAGCAGCCTCCCGACGCCAGCTTTGATCGTGATTTCTTTCTTTTCCGGCGGCGCTGGCCCTCAAGTGCATTCAAAATCTCGTTCGGCAAGGGTGCGTCGAAGTCGTCGGCAATCTTGATCGTATCGCCATAGGCTCCAAGTTTTGGGGCTGACTTGTGTGCGGGCACGGGGACCAGGTTTGCCACCGGAACCCCGCGGTTATTTCCTCGCCGGCCGCGACGCGGTGCAGCAACCGCAAAGGTGCGTTTTCGCTTCTTGCGTGTTTTACTGATTTTGTCTTTTGATATTCAACCAGGTTACTAGCCTCAGTCAACTTGGACGTTCCTCCCTTCCCGGTCATTCCGCTTCTCGCCCGCGATCCGACAGCCATCCCTCGCTCCCTCCAACACCTAACAGGCAAACGGTGTCCCCACTCCACATTTCGCAATTCGCTGCTTTCTGCCTATCATCGATCATGACAAGCATCCGTTGTCGCGGTGTACTTTTTGATCTGGACGGCGTGTTAGTGGATTCCACGCCAGCGGTGGCGCGGGCGTGGGCCGGGTGGGCGCGCGAGCACGGATTCGAGCCCGACGAAGTTGTAAAAAAAGCGCACGGGCGTCCGAGTATCTCTACCATCCGCGAGCTTCTTCCCCACGCGGATCACGCTGCGGAGGATCGTGAAATGGAGCGCCGTGAAATCGCCGACGTCGAAGGAGTCGTTCCGTTGCCTGGCGCGATGGAGTTGCTCCAGGCGCTCCCTCTCGAACGCTGGGCGATCGTGACCTCCTGCGCGCGGGCATTGGCTGGTGTACGCATCAGCGCGGCCGGACTGCCGAAACCAAAACATCTGGTCACCGCGACCGACGTGAGACATGGCAAGCCGGATCCTGAACCGTACCTAAAGGGGGCGCAGATTCTGGGTGTACCTGCGGGCGACTGCATTGTTATAGAGGATGCTCCCGCGGGAATTCGTGCCGGCAAAGCGGCGGGAGCACGCGTCTTGGCATTGCGCACCACCGCGAGCGACGACGAACTCCGGCAAGCGGGCAGCGATTGGATCGTCAACGACTGCGCCGACCTTTTTCGGGATTCCTCGGCCGCGGGCGAAGAGTTCTTACTCTTCGGCCTTCGAACAAAAAAGTCCGGCGGCTCCTTATAAATAGGTAGAATCTCAGCTTTGTCGAACCACGAAATACGAGTTTGTTGTAGGGAGAGAAACAATGATCCGTGCGAAAAACCTGAGCGTGTTGCTGGCGCTGGCCTTGGCCATGACTGGGATTGCCACCGGGGTGCGCGCGCAAGACAGAGATGCCAAACCCGCTGATAAGCCCGGTGAAGCAGTCGCTGCTGCGCCGCCCAAGGAAGAATCTTCCGTCACGGATCACAGTATCAAGATCAGTGGCCAGGCGATTTCCTACAAGGCCACGGCGGCGACGATTCTCTTGAAGAACGAAAAGGACGAACCAACCGCGCTGGTCTATTACACCGCCTATACGCGAAGTGGCGAGAAGGATTTGAGCCAGCGTCCCATCGCCTTCGTTTACAACGGCGGGCCGGGTTCTTCCTCGGTGTGGCTGCACATGGGCTCATTTTCGCCGCGCCGGGTGATCACCGTAAACGCCGATGCGACGCCTCCCGCTCCCTACAAGCTCTCCGAAAATCCCTACTGTCTCTTGGACAAAACGGATTTGGTCTTCCTTGACCCTGTGGGAACGGGCTTCAGCCACGCCGTTGGTAAGGCGCAGGACAAGGACTTTTGGGGCGTCGATCAGGACGTGAAATCCCTGGCGCAATTCGTCAATACCTACGTCAGCCGCAACAGCCGTTGGAATTCCCCGAAATTCCTCATCGGTGAAAGCTACGGCACGTTCCGCTCCGCGGCGCTTTCAAATTATTTGCAGTCGCATGACGGCCTCTACTTCAACGGCATCGTGCTGATCTCTTCCGTGCTGAACTTGGGAACCATTTCGTTCAATCCTGGCGAGGATATGCCGTACATCTTTTACCTGCCCAGCTATGCGGCCACCGCCTGGTATCACAAAGTGCTGAAGGACCGGCCCGATAATCTGAATTCCTTTCTAGAGGAAACGCGAAAGTATGCGCAGACGGACTACGCGGATGCCTTGATCAAAGGTTCGAAGCTGGGTGAAGCGGAAAAGGCCGCCGTCGCAAGAAAGCTTTCCCGCTTTACCGGTCTTGGCGAAGACTACCTTGTCAAAGCTAATCTGCGGGTGAACCTGCCACAGTTCATGAAGGAACTGCAGCGCAGTCGCGGCTTGACCACCGGACGGCTCGACGCGCGCTTTTCAGGTTGGAGCTACGATTTGCTTGGCGAATTTGCCGAATACGATCCGCAAGACACCTCGATCACCGGGCCGTTCACCGCAGCATTTAACAACTATGTCCGCGACGAACTGAAATTCGGACAAGACAAGGTCTATCACACCGGCTCGGACGATGCCGGGCAGAATTGGGACTGGAAGCATCGCGGCGGCGACAACTTCGGATTTCCCGGTTCACCGAATGTGGAAGGTGATTTGATTCAGGCCATGCTTACTAATCCGCATCTGCAAGTCGAAGTGGAAAACGGAATTTACGACTTGGCGACTCCCTTCTATGCTACCGAATACACCATGGAGCATCTCGGCCTCCCCGACAAGCTCCAGAAAAACATCCGCCTGCAGTATTACGACGCGGGACACATGATGTATCTCCGCGACGAAGATCTCGCCAAGCTCAAGACCAACATCGCTAGCTTTATCGATGGTGCAGCCAAGCCGTGAGCAAAAGAATGCACCGACTGGCACGAAGATAGTTTAGTCCTCGTTGCGGCCGCGCTTCTTGTCCGGCCCTGCGTGCCCATCCGGACAGTTACCCTCAAGAAATTACACGTGAACCCATCCCTGACCGCAGGTACACCTGCAATACAATAGTCAAGAAGAAAGGCCTCATAGGTGCGGTTCGCGCGACTGGCATTCGGTTTCTCGGGCCTCGCAAGCACACAGGTCAATTCATGGGGATACCCACACAAACCATGCCGCCGCAGACAGGGCCCCCGCAAGTGCCGGCGCCAACATCGGCACCTGCAGCGCAAAGGACGATTCACACCGCCCAGCTCGTCACTGCCATGTTGAAGTCCAGCTCGCACGTCAGTGACTTAATTTTCTCGCCGGGCCGCGCGCCTCAAATCGAGGTCAGCGGCCAGCTCACGCAGCTCAAGTATAAAGGCCTGGAGTGTCTGAGTTCGCAGGATACGCGCTCGATTGCCAACGACATCATGGGAAAAAACGAGACGCCTATCCGCAAGCTCGAGGAGGACGGCTCCGCAGATCTTTCCTACGGAATCGCGGGTGTGGCGCGTTTCCGCGTAAATATCTTCAAGCAGCGCGGAAGTTGCGCCATTGTAATGCGCGTCGTTCCCGACAAAATCCCCGGATTCGAGGAGCTGAATCTGCCGGAGGCATTGAAGGAAATTGTGGATCTGCGCAACGGCATCGTGCTTGTGACGGGTCCAACCGGTTCCGGAAAATCTTCAACTCTCGCGGCCATCCTCGACAAGATGAACGAGGAGAAGGCCTACCACATCCTCACGATTGAAGACCCCATCGAGTTTCTTCATCGTCACAAGAAAGCGACGATCCATCAGCGCGAACTGCACTCAGACACACCTACCTTTGCACTGGCTTTGCGAGCGGCGCTCCGGCAGGCGCCGAAAGTCATTCTCGTGGGCGAAATGCGTGACCGGGAAACGATTGAGATCGCCCTGGAAGCTTCGGAAACGGGGCACCTGGTCATGTCCACGTTGCATACTGTTGACGCATCGAAGACCGTGGAGCGCATCGTTGGAGTTTTCCCAATGGCCGACCAGCAAGCTATTCGCACTCGGCTCTCCAAAGCCTTCCGTTACATCCTTTCCCAGCGCCTCCTTCCAAAGATGGACGGCCATGGACGCATCGCCGCCGTGGAAATTCTCAGGTCCACGATGCGTACGCGGGAGTACGTTGAAAAAGGTGAAAGCGAAGGCAAGTCACTTCTCGATGCCATGCGCGACGGCAGCACCGAGGGCATGCAGCACTTCGATGGCGAGATTGACAAGCTCATTCGCGCAGGGATCGTCGATTTCGAAACCGGAATAACCTATTCAACCAATGCTGGAAATTTGCGTCTGGAAATGGCGGATTTCCTCGACGAGCGTGCTAACCGGCCTGCTGCGAGCAAGCCGGCAGCACAGGATCCCAAACGCACCACAGAGATCGAAATCGAAAGATAACGTCCAGCAGAACATCTATTTTGCCGAACGTCTCCTCAACAGCCTTTGACCTGTTTGGGCTGTCGGAAGCATTCTCTATATCTCAGACCATTCCCTGAACCCTGCGGCCTGATCGATGCAAACCCTTGGGTGTATCGGCGGATTGGCGTCTGTCCGCGCTTCCAGCCAGGCACTGGTTTTCTGGTTGGCCTTCGTATTTTCCAGACTCCTCTTGATCGCATCGGAAACGCCAATGCCCTTCCGCAATCGTGCGCGTGCGCCTCCTAGATTGTCGAATATTGCGTCCGGGCAGGTGATGTGGTCGCAGGGAACGAATCCGTGTGGACGTACAATGGGCTCTTCCGAAGCACCGATTTCTCGAACGTATTTGTTCCACACATCGGCTATCCTTTGTTCGGGAATTTGTCACAACGGATCGGAAACGGCCTCATATTCGGCGTGGCCGCGAAGGAAGCAGGCCGCCAGCGAACATATCCGCAACCTCATCTACGAACGCGCGTCAGCCTCAGAGCCGATGTGCGCGGCCAGCTCGTTCATTCGAATAGCCACTTGGCGATG
>Ga0137398_10000160_pt1 | contig 20426 bp, 11 predicted proteins | sample czorhiz216metaG_FD_106659 | JGI IMG/M metagenome (GOLD analysis project Ga0137398, IMG submission 106659) | Vadose zone soil microbial communities from Angelo Coast Range Reserve, California, USA - czorhiz2.16 metaG | ecosystem: Environmental > Terrestrial > Soil > Vadose zone | place: USA...
ATCAAAGTGATCTTTCATTTCAGCAAGCGGCATGTTTTCGTACACATACTGCCGCATCAGGAAGGATGGCTGAATATCGAGCGTGACCTCGGTGATTACGCCCAGCGCACCAAGTCCAACAACAGCTCCCAGAAACGCCTCGCCGTCTCGTTGGCGGGATAGCTTAACCACTTCGCCGGCCGCCGTTACGATTTCAAGTGCTGACACCGCCGTCGCGAGATTGCCATTCTTTTCGCCCGAACCATGCGTTGCGGTGCTGATCGCTCCAGCTATCGAAATATGCGGCAACGAGGCAAGATTGTGCAAAGCAAAACCCTTGCTATGGAGGAGCGGACACAGTTGACCATATGTCATCCCTGCATGGACCGTTACGGTGTGTGCCTCCGGGTCCAGCGCAACCACTTCGTCCATCGGCTTCAGGGACAGGAAATTGTCGGTGCTATCTGCTATGTTGTTGAAGCAATGGCGCGTTCCCAGCACCTTTAATTTGTGCTGTTTCTTAACGTACTTCCGCACTTCTTCAAGTGAGTTGGCGGAGTACAAACGGTCCGTACTGTATTCGAGATTACCCGCCCAGTTCGACAGTTTGTCCTTTGTCGCCCGGGCCAAGAGAGGCGAGATAACGGGGCTGGCCATCATCGCAGAGAAGAGCCTGATAAAAGTCCTCTTATTCATTGCTATGGTCCAAGCACGATCGACTTTGGCAAGCGGAATTTCCTCTACCTTAGCTTCGAAAACGCTGCAATTGTACAACTATTTCTTCTCTTTTCATCGGGCCGATCCGGTTGGTTGAGCTGGAATGCGCTGCGCGGATGACGGTGGCGGGCTATGCCCGTCCTCTGCGCCGAATACTACGCTTTGGGGCAAAGAACCAGGGACCAGCATTGCCGCTCTATGGAGAAAAACACGTGTAAAGTAAGATGTCTTCGATCTCATGCGTTCGCTCGCGTCAAGGATAGCCGATGGGATACATGAGACTTCACCTGCCCTGGCAACTCCCATTCTTTTTGGCGATGGTCGTATCGTCAGCTTTTCCAGTTATAGCCCAGCGCGACTCAGTGGAAGAACAAGCGAAACAAATCTCCCCTAAGTTTGTCGATACGACCTCCCTACTCGGAATTAATTTTCGGAACATGGCCTCGCACACTTCGAAAAAATACCTGATTGAAACGATGGCCCCCGGTGTGGCCCTATTTGACTACGACAACGACGGGCGCCTGGATATTTTCGTGGTCAACGGGGCGCCGCTCACCGACCCGACGCCCAAGGGAGCTATCCCGCAGAAGTCGGGTCCCCAGTACTGGAATCGACTCTATCATCAGAAGCCAGACGGCACGTTTGAAGACGTGACGGAAAAGGCCGGCTTAGAGGGAGTCGGATACGGAATGGGGGTTGCGGTGGGGGACTACGATAATGATGGCTACGAAGATCTATATGTGACGGCGTACGGAGGCAACAAGCTCTATCACAACAATGGTGATGGCACCTTTGCCGATGTGACGGGAAAAGCGGGCGTAGGCGGTGGAGGCTGGTCCACCAGCGCCGCATGGGTAGACTTGGATGGGGATGGTGTGCTCGAATTAGTCGTCCTCCGGTATCTGACGTGGGACTTTGACGATATCTGGTGCGGCGAACGTAAGGAGGGTTATCGCGCGTACTGTCATCCCGACTATTTCAAGCCTATTGCGCCCTTGGTTTACCACAATGATGGCAACGGTCACTTCACCGAAGTTTCGAATAAGTTTGGCCTGGCAAAGCCGGGCAAAGGCCTGGGCGTAGCCATTGCGGATTACGACCGCGACGGGCATATCGATCTCTTTGTTGCCAACGATTCCATGTCTGAATTCCTTTATCACAACAAAGGCCATGGCACGTTTGAGGAAGTTGCCCTTGTATCGGGTGTGGCCGTCGATGGAGAGGGCCATGCGTTTGCGGGAATGGGGGTCGATTTCGCGGACTACAATAACGATGGCTTCCCGGATTTGGTGATTACCGATCTTGCGACCCAGATGTATGCCCTCTACCGGAATAACGGCGACGGCACATTTACCTACGAGACTTATCCCTCCGGCATCGGCCGCATGACCATGACCCATTCTGGATGGGGCGTTCGCTTCCTGGATTATGACAACGACGGATGGAAAGATCTCCTAGTCGCTCAGGGGCACGACTTGGACACGATCGAATTGACCTTTCCAAATCTCCGCTACCGCGAACCCCTGTTGTTGGCACGGAACATGGGCCACGGCTTTGAAGACGTCTCGGCGGCTGCCGGCAGCGTTTTTCGAGAAGCCTGGGTGGGACGTGGTATGGCGATCGGGGATATTGATAATGACGGTCGACTAGACGCAGTCGTGACCACCAATGACGGACCCCTCTACGTCCTGCACAATGCGACCTCAACCACTAATCACTGGCTGATTTTGAAACTAGTCGGGCATAGGAGCAACCGGGATGCCATCGGGGCGGAAGTGCGAGTTGTGACTGGGGGATTCACCCAAGTCGCAACTGTAACGACCGCGAGCAGCTATCTTTCCTCCAGCGATAAGCGCGTCCATTTTGGCATGGGAACAGAAACCGTCGCCGAAACGATAGAAATTCGATGGCCCAGCGGAATCCGTCAAACCCTGAAGAATGTCCACACCGACCAAATTCTTCAGGTCGACGAATCTTCCGGCAGTGGGGTGGGAAAGGAAACCAGTACAGTGAAATAATAGATCAAAAGCAACGGCGCGCTGTTTTACCTTATGGTTTTTTCGGGGTCGTGCTGACTATCACGCCCGAACCCTCCTTCAAAGTGTGGATCGTATCTACCGATAAATCGTCGAAGCGCTCCGTAAGTCCACTCGGCCAGCGTACCTGCACAGGTCCCGCCTTGGTTGCAGCCCCAAGACCGAAATGCACCCGCATGTCATTTTGCGACATATAGCTGGACCCGCTGCGCACTTCATCGACAAGCATTCTGTCGCCATTCTTCACACTAATTTTTGCGCCGATCCCATCACGATTAGAGCGGGTACCAATGGTCTTAAACGCAATCCAATGGTTCCCGGAATGGATGCTGTTCACCAGCAAGCTCGGAGTTGCATACACATTATTGATCAGCACTGAGAGTTGCCCATCGTTCCACAGATCACCCACAGCCAAACCCCGCGCGGACGACGTCGCATTGATACCGGGGCCGGCACCCGCAGAAATGTCAGTAAAAGTCCCGTCACTGTTGTTGTGATAGAGGAGGCGCTGCTCCTTATATGTGCTCCCCAAGTGATACTTGTCCACTTCCGGATAGACGTGGCCGTTAGCGAGGATCAGATCTGGCCAGCCATCTTTGTCGAAGTCAAGAAACATGGTGCCCCAACCGAGGTATTGCGTATGGTGTCCTAAGCCGGCACCATACGTGACATCGGAAAAGACTCCATCCCCGTCGTTGCGATACAGAGTTGGAGTGTCATCTGAGAAATTGGTCTTGAAAATGTCGAGCCGCCCGTCGCCGTTGTAATCTGCCACGGTAGTTCCCATGCCGGCTTGTTCGCGTCCGTCTTCATTAAATGCAACGCCCGCCATAACCGCAACATCCGTGAAAGTCCCATCGCGATTATTGTGATAAAGGATGCTTGGCACGCTGTCACAGGCCACGTAGATATCCGGCCAGCCATCGTCATCAAAGTCCAGTGTGGAAACACTGAAGGCGAAATGCCCGTTGGTGCGATCAATGTGGGCCTTGGTGGTGACGTCCGCGAAGGTGCCGTCACCTCGGTTTTCATAAAGGATATTCTTCGAACCGCGCAGTCCACGCGGTCCGCACATCACCGGCACTCCCTTCCACGTGCAGGAAGTCCCTTCGCCCGGTACAAGTGCCGTGGACAAACTAAAATCTACGTAATTTGCAACGAATAGATCCAGGTGTCCGTCACGGTTGAAGTCAACAAACGCACAGCCGGTACCCCAAGCTTTTCCTGATCCGGCTAACCCGGCTTTCTCGGCCGTCTCCGTGAAAACACCATGGTTATTGTGATAGAGCCGGTTCTTGCCGTAATAGGTGACGTAGAGATCCTCCCATCCGTCGTTGTCGTAGTCTCCGACACAAACTCCCTGGCCCCAACCCGTCGCGACAAGTCCCGCTTTCTCAGTCACGTCCGTGAAAGTTCCATCGTGATTGTTGTGATACAAATGGTTCGTGGGAGCCTTATCGGGGGCGAAGCCCTCCAGCGTTGTGCCATTTACGATGAAAATGTCGGGCCACCCGTCGTTGTCATAATCGAAAATGGCGATGCCGGTTCCGGTTGTCTCGATGATGTATTTCTTGGTGTCCACTCCGCCGAAAACATTTGTCATCGTTAGCCCAGCCTTCTCTCCAATATCGATGAAATTGACTAACGGAGCTTTGGCGTTCTGCGAAGCTGCCTGCTCCTGAGCGGGAACCAAACCGCCAGCCAGCACGCGGAAACCGGCCGAGCCTAAGACGAGCTGGCAAACGATGGATACGTGAAGCAATGTGGTTTGACGATTCAAAAAGGTCCTCTTGGTGGAAAGGTTAGTCTTTCTTGCTTTCCTCAGGCATTTGCCACTCCGGTAGCACGAAGTCACCCAACAGATCGCCCTCTGTGGCTGGTCGCGACTCGGCTGAAGTCTCGGCATACTTTGCGGCGCGCTTGGCGTCCCCCGCCCGTTGATAGGCCTGGCTGAGCACCCGCCGCGCCTGTACGTTGCCCGGGCTCAGATGCAGCGCTTCTTCAAGTTCAACGATTGCATCATTTACGCGCCCCACTTTCAGCTCGGTCTTGCCCAGTTCCAAGTGAGCTTCGGCGCTACTCGGATTCAGTCGTATTGCTTCCTGAAAGGAAGGGACTGCCTCCTCCTGCTGGCCTGCTCGATCGAGCGACAAACCTCGAAAATAACTGATGAGGAATATTGCTCCCAATTTACGCTGGGCGGCAGCGAGCTCGGAGGCAGCCTCTTCCGCCCGACCCATGCGCAGCAACACCTGAGCCAATCCGATGTAACTCGTCGGCAGGGGGTCACCGGCCTCCACGAGATTCCGAAAAACAGTTTCCGCCTGCTGGTAACGCCCAGCCGACAGGTCCGCCGCTCCGAGCCGCAGATGCAGAGCGTAGGACTTAGGACTAGCTGCAAGACCTTCCTGAACCGCAGAGATCGCTTCACTGTAACGGCTCAGTTCCATCAATTCGCGTGTCAAATTGAGCCAGTGCTCTTCGCCGTCCGGGGCCAGCACGGCTGCGCGGTGCAAAGCATCAGCTGCCCGATCACCCTGGCCGAGCCGGGCGTACGCAATCCCGGCTAACGACCACCACGGGACTAGGTGGTCAGATTCCGATCGCGTCGAATGGAGGGCGCTGATGAAGAGTTGGACTTGATCAGCTGCATCGTCGTATCTCCCGGCGAGCAGGTGCGCCAGCGCCAGGTCGAACTGGGCCCAGGGAGCAAAGGCAGCGCCCTGGCGGGCGCACAACTTTCGTAAAAGACCGATGGCGGTGTCATTCTCGTGGACGGCCAAGAGAAGTGAAGCGACGCGCACCGATTGAGCATCAACGAGTGGGAGTGATGCCAGCTGATGGAGCGTCCTGCGTGCATCTTCTTGCCGCCCTAGCGCTAGATATCCCTCCGCGGCTTCTATTAGAAAGCCTGGTTCGGCAGGCCACGGCACATCCGAGAGCTCCAGTTCCCGAAACGCCTCAGCGTAGAACTGCCCATCGAGTTGTACTCTGCCGAGATAATAATGGGCAAAAGAGTCCTTGGGCGAGAGTCCCACCGCGCGCAAGAGTGCCGCACGCGCTCGCTCGAGGTTGTGCTCAGTCCACTCGAGGTGCCCGAGATTGCGGTACGCATCCTCCATGAGAGGGTCCAAGCGAATGGTCTCTTGGTACTCGGCAGCAGCCTCTGTGCTTTGGCCCAAGCGGGCCAGCACAATCCCCCGGAAATTGTGGACACGGGGGTCGTTGGTGTCCTCGCGTTCAGCGGCAGTTAATTCTACGAGCGCTGCCTCCAGTCGATTCTCCTTTAAGGCCGTGAGGCCCTTCTTGAACGATTCTCTTTGGGGAATTGAGCCGTCATGGGGTATCCCCTGCTGACTAATGGCCAACTCGCAATGGGAAGTAGGGGGAAGGAACAGTCCAGTCGCCCAAAGGCACGAAACAAAACCAAGAAATCTATGTTTCAATTTCATGTGAAGGTCAATTGATATCGGCGCAGCCAGAAGCAGCGAACTTGCTGTCTCTGCCATTCCATCCAAACTGCGGCCTCACAGCTCGCCAGCATAACTGCCCCTGACGCCGGCCACGACAATGTTTTGCCGATTGCCTGTCTCCTACGGATCTTGGGTCGACTTCTCGACTTCGTCCAATCGTTCCCTTTGCTGCTCAAGTTTCCTGTGTGTTTCCGCGTTCCGCGCCGTCGAGAGTTCAAACTCACGCGCGGCCATCTCTTTTTGACCAAGTGCCTGATAGACCTTGGCAAGCTTGTAGTGGACCGAGCCATCACGGTCAGCGGAGACGGCGATCTTGAATTCCGCTTCTGCCTTCGCGTAGTCGCCCAGTTCGGAATAGGCAGTGCCCAGGTCACGATGTATGTCAGGATTTTGAGGATTCGCTGCAAGTGCCCGGCTTAGATAGGGGAGGGCTTTGTCCGGCTGATGCTCCAGAAGGTAAGTATTGCCAAGGTCGATGAGCGCGCCCGCGTCTTTTGGATTTAACGCCAGCTCGGCTTCAAGCTCCTGACGTGCTTCTCCAACTTTGAGATCCTTCCACAGCAGATGGCCCAGACTGTAATGCAGATTTGGCAGAGTCGGTTTCAACGTAACAGCTAGCCGATATTCTTCTATGGCCTTTCCATCGTTGCCCTTTGCGGCATGCAAATCACCCATCAGCTGATGCAAGCGATAGGAGTTCGGGTCTGCCTGGAAGAGACGGAGATAGGCGGCGGTGGCTAACCGCTCATAACAACGCGCCCGCCAATATGACGCTTCCGGGGAATGCTGATCAGGGGGTGCCAGTCTGGAGAGCAATTTGAGAGACGCCTCGCAATCCCCCGCCTCAAACAATGCGCGAGTGAGCGCGTAACTAGAATTGGAGGATGGCCGAGGCGTCAAAATCTGCGCCGCGCAATGAGCAAGCGCTGAGAATTGCTCGTGCATGAGCGCCTGTTGAATCTTGGCCTGTGAACAGACCATCGCTGAGAGCGGGGTCTCGGAGGAAGAGAGGGCTCGTTCACCCTCGGAAACTTGCCGGGAAGAATTCCCGTTCTGCATGGCGAGAAATGCGAGAGCTAAGTGCGCGGCCGGAGCCTCACGTCGTTGCAGTTCGGGGGCCAATTTCTGGATTTGTTCACCGAGCGCGTCCGGGAGCTGCTCGAACGCGGCATCACCCAATCCAATTTCTCGGATACCGAGGACTCTCTCAGCCTGCGGACCGTCCACGGTTATTGCCGCGTTCCAATCCTGAAGTGAACCCTCGAGGTCTCCCTTGATGAGTTTTGTCTCCCCCCGACGCACAATTGCCCGCAAGCTACGAGGCGCATGTTGCAACTCTTGTTCAAATTCAAGGTTGGCCCGCGTAAGTTTTCCTGCTCGCAAAAGCACTTCGCCCAGCTCCACATGCAAACCCGGAGTACCAGGCGATGCAGCCAATGAATTCTGAAAATGAATCACCGCCGATGGCCACTCACTGCTCGCGGCGTAGCTTTCTGCGAGCAGTTGCTCGGAACGCGCAGAGTGCGGTGCCGTTTTTTGCAGTCGCGCGACCTCCTCTTTTCCCAGACGCTCATAAGCCTGACCAAGCAGATAGAGCAAATCAGCGTTTTGAGGTTGCAGATGGAGTGCTTCCCGAAGCGTCGTTAATTCAGCATGAAACTCACCGGACATTTCCTGGGCGGTCGCCAACCAAGACCAGATGTCGGGGTGTTGAGGATACTGCTTGGCGGCAGCCTTCAAATAGGGGAGCGCCCTAATCCCTTCGCCGTTCTTGCAGTAATCAACCCCGAGGAAGAAATTCGCACCGGCTAGCGTGGGCTTAAGTTGAAGCGCACGCCGAAACTCGCTCATGGCCACGGAAATCTGGTCTTCCAGTTGGTAGACTAGTCCGAGATTCATATGAACTTCAGCAAAATCGGGCCTTATTTCAAGCACCGCCCGGTACTCCCGCTCGGCAGTAACATAATCACTGTTTTTCTGGGCCTGTTCGGCAGCGGCAAAGTGCGCTTCCACAGCTGAAGCATTCGCCGGGTGCGAGGCGTCGGTTTGTCCAGCGATTTGGCATGGGCCAGCGGCGAGCAGCAGACCGATGGTAATAGAGGCACTCCCAACGGCCGCAAGTCTCCGGAAGTAGCCAGGGACGATAATCATAAGTTGGATCCAACTCTCGGCCCTGGCCTGCAATTCATGTCAGTTCTGGGGCCCATGCTGAAGAGCTTTATCCTTCTCTAACTGTGAAAGCCGTTCAAATTCTGCGAACTCTTTCGAGCTTGCTTGTGGGTTGCCAAGTTCCCGATAGACCTGGGCCAGCAAGTAGTGTGGCTGCGCGGCAGTGGGGTCCGCCTGGATCGCAGCCAGGAATTCAGTCTTTGCTTTCTCGGGTTCGTTCTCGCCCCGATAGCATTTCCCGAACAGCACGTGTAACTGAGGCATGTTGGGCTGTCCCTTCTCGGCTACGCTGAGGTATCCGTGTGCTTCGCTAAAGCGCTGGTCGTGAAGTGCGATGTCGCCGAGGTACAAGTTGGTCAGCGCGTCGCTGGGGTTTTCCTTCAGAGCATCTATAAATTCCTTCTTGGCGGCATCTAGCTGATGCTGAACCCAATACGCTACCCCAATGGCATAATGTATTCCCGAGGCGTCGGGCCGTTTCGCGAGTGCCGCCTGGTATTCTTTGATAGCTTCGGGGTTCCGTTCTTCATCCGCGTATACCTCTCCCATCAGGGCGTGCAGCTGAAAAGAATCCTGGTCCAGAGCCTTTAGACTCTCGATGGCCTGAAGAGAAGCGTTCTTGTAAATGCGGGCAAGCTGGTAAAGCGCATCCGCGTCCTTGGGATTATCAGCTACCGTGCGATTCAGTTGCGAGATGGATTCCTCGATCCGGCCAGCAGCCCGCAGCGCCAGCGCGAGGTAGTAGCGGCACCGGGGATGCGGTTTAGGAGTTGCAAGTTCCAACTCGAACCATGGGATGGCCTCGTTAATTTCGTTTTCGCCGAAATAGGAGACGCCTAGGAAAAAGTTCACATCGGGATAGTGCGCATCGTGGGCGAGAACCTGCTTGAAGCTCTCGACCGATTCGCTGAATTTCAGCTCGGTTTGTTGCAGCACGCCGAGGCGCTTGAGGGTTTCAAGGCTGCCTGGAGCAATCGCCAGCGCCTGCAGGTAAGCCCGTTCCGCCGCCTGGTAATCTCCGGTCTTTTCAGCCGCACGCGCTTGTTCAAGAAGGGTTGCTTCCCTGCTCTGCGCGCTGACAACTAGCGCTACGGGCAGGACCCCCGCAATCAGCGACACCAGAACGGCCCACAGGCGAAAACCGCGCGGCAAGTTACGAAAAGATAGACACATTTTGTTTCGACCAGCAGACCATTTCCGACAGGCATAGCAAGTGGCGGGCCTCGGAACAAAATGGAATACAGGTGAAAGTATAGCAATCCGCTCGAGGCCACGCTCGGGAAAGACAACACCCCCACTTGCGGAGCATAAATGCTGTCCATGAAGGTTGCCTACTCACTGCCCACGGCGTCGAGCGCGGAGTACGAATCGGATCTCTAATCAATGCGGCGGACCGCAACGAGAGTCGTTGAATTGGGAGCCCCGGCAACCGTACGGGAGCGAATCAACGCCTCAAACCAAATACTCTCAAAAGAGTTCTCTCTTGAACCTGTGATCCCAAGCGCCGCTTTCAACTGCCGCCGATTTTCCGAGTCGGCCAGAAACCGGCCCGCGGCCTCCGTTCCCTCTTGTTGAAGTCCTTGCATGACTAGCACGCTTCCGTCGTGGGTAACGTTCGGAAGCAGCCCGATGGTGGCGTAGTCTTCCCCCATCGCTCCGGTCCATCTCAAGCCTTCGTATCGGGCTTTCTCACCGGGCAGCGGATTCGTGTTCACGAATGCTTTCGCGCTGTTGCCTACGATGCCCTCGCTCTCGCGAAAATTTAGCTTGTTCTCGAAGATTGACACCCAAGGGTTCGACCCAGGGCTTCCAATAAGAACGTAGTTATCGTGATCCAAGTCGCGCATAGCCAAGTCTCTCGGGTACCGGACCGATGCCTGTTTTTGAAGTGGCCCAGCCATCTCAAGCAATATGGCCACGTCTGCTACGTCGGCAAACGAGGTAAGCATTGAGTTTGTCATGTACTCATTCAACCGCAAGTCGGCTCCAACGGGCTTAAGCTTTGAAGAGGATCGCAGAAAATCCCGACGAAGATACTGATCGAGGGAGCCTCGCTGGCTGGTGAGTATCCGGAACATCCCGTAATTGCTGTCCGCAACAACAATCAAGGTTTGATGTCGGGAATCAAAAACTTGAGAAAATGGCCACGGCGGATTGGTGGCGCTCTCTGTCAAGCCGGGCGTCCCGTGCCGAACAGATCGATAGAGCAACACGGCGCATACTATTATCAATATTCCGCAAAGTGTCCACGCCAGAATGGCCTCGCTTCCCCAGGACGCGGCCGTACTAACGCCGAGCGTAACTTCCGCGATCGGACTGGCCGCCTTGGTGGCTGGCTTGAACATTGGCGTATAGCTCCCTTTCGGGATGCTCAGGACAAGCGGCTCGCTGCGCCCCTCCTCATCGAAGTACTCGTGAAGCTTCAAGCGCAGCTGGCGAGCGTGCACGCGAACCGAGCTATCTTCCAAGGAGCTGTAACCTAAGGGTTTGTGAAACAGTGTGCTGCCGATCTGCTGTTCCGTTAATTCGTGAGCATGGCCATGGATGGTCCGCTCGGTGACATGTTCCAACAGCTCGCGTAGTCGCGTACTCTTCTGAAAGGGCGGACTGGACACAATTCTTTGAACGAGCTGCCAACGCTCGTCGGCAAGAATATCGGTTGTCGCTTTTGGGCTTGGAGCTAACATTGCGCCCGGAAGGCTGCCGTATCCAGAATTCAATAGACGAAACCCATTTTTAGCCCCGCAGTCTGTGCAAGTCAAGCGCCTGTGTCCACCAAGGTCTGACAAGACATTCAGCCCGTGTCGCAATGTTACATGACCCGTGAATCACAATGTTTTCACAAGCTAGCTCCTTTACTTTCAGCTCTCAGTGGGCGTACATTCCGGCCAGGTCGTTTGGGGTATGGTTCAAGTCGCATGATTGCGCCCCGGAAGGGTATGGACCGGTGGGTGTCCATCACCTTTGTACCAGCAACTGGTGCTTCTGGGGAGCTTCGAAGATGTCGCATTCCAGTCATCCCTTAACGATCAGTTCTAATTGTAAGTAAGGCGAGGACAGGCTGCCAGCTCAGCGCGGAAGGCAGGCTGCAGAATGGGGCGGAGAATTTTCAGCACCGCTTTCCGTCTGTGACGCCCAGATTCAAAATCTTACCTGATTCCAAAAAGGGTAGGACCGGGGGAGGACTAGAGTGAGATATTTTCTATGTCTTGCGGGTTGTTTGGCGTGTTGCCTTATTGCGCCTTCTCTTTGGGGGCAGACTAACTCGGGCAATATCCGGGGAACGATAACGGACCCTAGCGGGGCCGCGCTCGCGGGAGCTACCGTGACCGCACGAAACATGGATACGGGTTTGTCCATTACCACGGCGAGCACCGACGCCGGCCTGTATTCCGTGCCCAACCTTCCGCCGGGACGTTACTCGGTGGTTGTGGAAGCACCGAGCCTGAAGAAATACACGCAGGAAGGCGTCACAGTGGCAACAGGAACCGCCGTCACGCTGGACATTCAGATGCAGCTTGGTGCGGTCTCTGAAAACGTCACGGTTATTGCCGACGCCAGTCAGCTGCAAACCGCGACCTCCGAGATCGGAGCGACCGTGCAGTCCACGCTGGTGGCCAATTTGCCCCTGGAGGTCTCCGGTACAATCCGTAACCCCGTGCAGTTTATCGAGCTGGTGCCCGGATTTGTGGGCGGTGTTGCCAACAATCCCGGAAGCAATTCGAGTGACGACTTTAAGGTGAACGGCGGTCAGGAAGGTGGAACTGACGTGCTAGTCGATGGCGTGTCCATCTCGCTGGTATCCGCGAACACGCAGTGGAATAAAGGAGTTTCAACGGAAGGCGTGCAGGAATTCAAGGTGCTGCAGAGTAACTTTTCTCCAGAATACGGGGAATCCGGCGACGGCATCGTGAGCCTCACGCTGAAATCCGGAACTAACGAGTTTCACGGCTCTGCTTACGATTACTTGCGCAATCGCGATCTTGACGCGAACAGCTGGAAAAACAACCTACTCGGTTCACCGAGGAGCGTGGATACCCAGAATGACTTCGGCGCTACCGTGGGCGGTCCTGTCTTTATCCCCAAACTTTATCATGGAAGAGACAAGACCTTCTTTTTCTTCGATTATGAAGGATTCCGCTTGAGAAACGGAGGGACGGGAACTCAAAGCCTCCCCAACGAAAATTTCCGCAAGGGTGACTTCTCCGCGCTGCTCCCCACCGTCCAGCTTTACGATCCCACCACACACGCGGCGATCCCTGGCGACATTCTGACGAACGACCCAAATTTCAAGGCAAGCACGGTGATGAGAAAGATTTTTGCACTACTACCGCCCACAAACGGCAGCCTCACCAACAACGTAGCCGACCACACCGTTTCGAGCACCACGGCGAACCTATACGACGTGAAGATTGATCACGTGTTTTCTGATAAGCACCGTGTCTCCGGTGGATTTGATTACGACAACACCCGGACAGGCGGAAGTTCCGATCTCGGACCTATCTTCGGCCAGAGCATTCCCCAGCACACTCGCTACGCGCGTTTCAGTGACAATTACATTTTCACCTCGTCACTCGTGAACCAGTTCCTCTTCGGGTTTAGCCGCCGCTACCGTGCCGAAGGCTCGAACAGTATTGGCCTAGGGTTTCCGGCGAAAATCGGACTAACAGGAGTCAGTAACGCTACTTTTCCGTGCATCAAGTGGGGGGGCGGCTTCAATTACAATGTGAACAATTGCGGTGATTCTGAATTTGCGGATAACGTCTACCAGGCCAATGATTCCGTGAGCTGGGTCAAAGGCAAACATAACCTCAAGTTCGGCGGCGAAGTCCGCATGCTTCAATTTAACGTGCGGCGGCTTACCCAAGGTTCGGGAGAGTTCGATTTTAGTCCCGCTCAGACCAGCAGTACCGGCACCGCGACTGGAGCGGGGGGCGATGCGGTGGCCAGTTCACTGTTCGGCCTGTCGGATACCACCACACTGAACTATGGGGCTTTCAGCGGTGTTCGCTACAAGGACTTTTCGTTCTATGGGCAAGACTCGTACAAATTCAGCACCCGCCTCACACTGAACTACGGCCTGCGTTATGATCTCGATCTGCCGGCTACGGAAGCATTCAATCGCTTTTCCGCGGTTGATCCAACGCTCCCGAATCCTGGAGCCGGAAACATCCTGGGAGCTTACACCTACTTCGGGACTGGGACAGGGCGTAATGGAAGAAAGCGTCCACAGGACACCTACCGTAAAGCATTTGGTCCACGAGTCGGCTTCGCTTACAGCATCAATAGCAAGACTGTGCTGCGGGGCGGCTATGGCATCTTCTACGAGGCTCTGAAGGAAGGATCTTTTGCCGACCAGGATGGGCTGGGATTCTTCAATAAGCAGACTGTGACCGTTGCCAACGGGGGCCCGACGCAAATCGATAACGGCGTGACGCATCTCTTTCCGACTCTCGGGCCTTTTACGCCGGAAGGTCAAAACGGCAATGGCGGGGTCATCCTGGTTCCGGCGAACTCCGGACGCCCGGCGGACATTCAGACATGGAACCTGGACATACAGCGGCAGGTCATAAACAATCTAATGGTGAGCGTGGCCTATGTGGGTTCCAAGGGCACCCACTTGCCGGCCTTGAACATCATTCCCAACCAGGTGAATCCTTCATTTCTCTCGCTGGGTAGCGAACTGACAATGAAGGCGACTTGCCTTGCTGCCAATACCTGTCCGAATTCGGTTGCCGCTGGTGTCAAATTGCCTTACGCCGGCTTTACTGGAAATATCAACCAAGCCCTTCGACCTTTCCCTCAATACGGCAACTTTAACCAGGAAGACAATTCATTTACCCCAGATCGCACGGGCAACTCCACCTACCACGCCATGCAGTTGCAAGTCGATAAGCGCTTTGCCCAGGGGCTAAGCTTTCTGGTTTCCTATACAGTTTCGAAGAACATAACCGATGCCGATTCAGCCGGGCCGGGCGTATCTGGCTTCATCGGCACGAACAGTTTCATCGGCGAGAATTCCTACAATCGGAGCGCGGAGAAGGCGGTCAGCCAGCTCGATACTCCGCAATCCTTGGTGGCCAGTTTCTTCTATGAACTGCCCGTTGGACACGGAAAGCGTTATATGAATTCGGGTGGTGTGACGGACCGCGTCTTAGGCGGATGGTCAGTTTCAGGCATCCTGAGCTACCATTCCGGAACTCCCACGGAGATTTATGGTAACTGTCAGAACACTGCGGGCGATGTCCTGTTTGGCGGGTGCAACACAACAGGAGCGGGTGCCCGTGTCAACGTCGTGCCCGGAGTGCCGCAGACGAACAAATCGAATTTCAGTCCAACGACCATGCCGTTCTGGAACCCCGCCGCGTTCACGGCTGCGGCTCCCTTCACATTTGGCAATGAGCCCCGCTCACTTCCTCTGGCGCGCTCGTTTGGGGGCCGAAACGAGGACTTCACGCTAGGGAAGAAAACGCGCCTCCTTGGCGAGAAGGCCATAATCGATTTCCGTGCCTCCTTCTTCAATATGTTCAATCGGCACATTTACTCGGCGCCCAGCAACGTTTTCGGTCCCAGTCTGCAGACGCCGTTTGTTCCTGCCGGTGGTCCTGGCTGTTCGGGACGACTCGCCTGTGGCTTCGGCGCTATCACGGATTCGAGCGGACCGCGGACCATTCAATTTGGCTTGAAGATCCAATACTAACATCGCGTAGGCCTGCCCGGGAACGGATCTCGGGCAGGGCCAGCGGTTCAGTCTCGGCCAAATGACTCATCTCCATCGGCGCAGCTTCGTGAAAACGATTTTGGCAACCGCTGCGAGCGGTTCGCCCGTGTGCGCTGGTTTCTATGCCGCGGTTTCCATTCCTACCTCCGCTGACACAAGCTCTTCTTCCTCCACGATTCTTGAAAGCGGGGCGCAGCAACTCCACCTTTCGCCTGCTGGCACGCCACTGACGTTCCAAAACTACTTGTTTGTTGAGGGCGAATGGCAACCCGCGACACTGCCAGGTGTCCAGCTCGTGACCGGCGCCTCATTCCCGTTGATGACATCTCATGTGCGCCGCGAAGGTCAACGAATCATCTGTGAAGGAACAGCTGCCGCGGACAGCCTGGACGGGAAACGCTTCGAGTATGAGTGGTCCGCGGAAATCAACGCTCTGGCCATAAGCCATGCTGAGCCATGGTTTCGTTTCCGAACCACGCTCCATCTTCCGAAGCCCATTCGATTGCATCAAGATGGCAAAATAGAACCGCAAATCATCATCTGGCTGAATTCTACTTCCACGCTGATGGAAGGCCAGTCGGGAAGCTGGCGCCGCGTCGCGCTCACCCAGCCGACCAGGAACTCGCTGGGCACCTACGGTAACGACTTGCCTGCGGTTTACCTTCTGGATCAGAACGCTGGCATCGAAACCATGATGTATTTCGACGTCAGCGACATGGCGTGGATGTCGATCGAAAATCTTCCGCGATTTCTGGTCTATCGCTGCTCAACCATCTCACAAATTGAACGTGACGGTACCCAACGCCTTGGTGTGGGCTTGATCGCTGATCAGGCAACCGGCAACGCACTTCCGGCAGGCGACGTGCGTTTCACTTGCTTCCTGCTTCAACGACCGCTCAAAGAGTTGGTTACCGAGCAAACGGCGGTACGCCGTTGGATGCCCGCACTGCTTCCTCTTTTCGAGGAAAGGTTTGCCTGGCCTGGCTGCGCCACTACCTGGAAGCAGTTCGCGGCGGCGACGGTAGGGGATTTGCAGGAGAAGAGTACGACTCGGGTGGAAGTGGATGGACGCGCCGGTCTAAGGGCATACGTCAAGGATAGCTCTCAGATTTGGCAACAGCCTGCAGACAACTTCGAGCTTATGACCATCGCGGATGTCCTGTGGCCATCGCTTCTCTATCTCCGTTTGCATCCATCGTCGAGCTACGAAACGGAGTGCCATGAACTTCTCGCGGCGCTGCCCTCCTTCTATCACGAGGATACTCAGAGCATCAGCAATGACTTCGTGCGCAAACCGAACGAGAGGTCTGACTCTTGGTATCCTTTTGAGAATGGGCTCGTGAAATATCCTGCGATAGGGTCTTTGGCGGGATCCAAGGAAATTACCGATCATTTTCTGGAGGCGTTTCAGACCGCACAGAAAATGGCTCGCCAGTATGACTACCTCTTCCCCATCTACTATCAGGTTTCCACACTTCTTGCCGAGGGAGCCGGAACGAATTACGCCATAGGCGGCCTCTATGCATGGGCTGCGATTCTTGCTCACCGTTTGACTGCAGAAGAGCACTACCGCGAGGAAGCGCGGCGCGCCATCCAGGTTTTGTACACCGTGCCGGCGGATCGCCTGTTCCACGAGCCGCAGGAACTTGCCTACGGCGCATTGGCTGCGGCGGAACTCGGTATGCGCGATCAGGCCGACTATCTGCTCTACCAACAGTTGCGTATGTTTTATTGGTATTCCGATCCCAGCCAGAGGTCCCACGACGTTCGCGGCATGGTCCAGGCCGCCGCCTCCATCCTGTATCCAGCGTTCAAGGAGAATGTCGAGGCTGTTCTGCCTTGGACCGGCATCCTGAAACGCGGAATCATTTTTGAGGGATTGCTTCGTTTTATGGATCAGCAACGGCGCAACAATTTTTATTTCTTTCAGGATTGCACCGGGAACCGCCAACAAGCCTCCATGGCATTTATTCCTTTCGAGAACCTCGGCACCCTCGAACTTGGCGGCCAAACCGGAAATGTGGGCAAGGAAATCTACGGTGCTGGAGAGTCATTATGGATGTATCTGATGTATGAGGCCCTGGGTCAAGTTGGCGACCGGGAACTCCTGCTGGTGAATCTCGATCTGCTTGATGCGTTTGATGCGAACCTGTTCCCCCCTCGCCAGCTCAATTTCATTTTGTATAACCCGACAGCAGCACGGCGCACCGCTTCCATCTCGATTCCACCCGCGCAGGGGCGCGGCGTTCAACTCCGCCAGGATGGCAAACCAATTGGTGGCACAGTGCAGGTTCCTGGACGCGCGTGGGTTCGGCTACTCGCGGAGTATTGAATCGCTTTTCGTTTGTTTTTGGACGGTAGAAAATCCAGGAGCGATGCTGCCATTGTACGGCCTGTTCCTGTAAATGGTAAACTGTCACCTAGAGATTAAAGATTCCGGCCCAGAGGAGGAGCATGCAGATTTTGAAACTGATGCGATGCCTTCATCGACCATCGTCGCGGACGGTGATGAATCGTAAGGTGGGTGTCGTTCTGGTGGTGGCAGGACTCCTGTTGGGCGGAGCTTCGCTTTGGGCGCACCATGGGAACGCAGCGTTTGATATGACGCATACCGTGAGGATGCAAGGGACGGTTAAGGATTTCCAGTGGATCAACCCACATGCCTTGATTCATGCGGACCTGAAAGACGAGAAAGGTAAGGTTGCGAACTGGGCGCTGGAGTTAGGAAGTCTGGGGATGCTAACTCGGTTTGGATGGAGCCGCAATTCGGTCAAGCGCGGGGACCAGGTGACTGCTGAGGGCTTTCGGGCTAAAAACGGTTCGCCTTATATGTGTTTGGTAAGTATCGATCTTCCCAACGGTCAGTCCATGCGGGGGTCTCCATAGCAACGCTCGACATGTTGCCGTTCTGTAGGTGGCTGGAACAGACTTGGGTGGGCGCGGGTGTACGGGAATCGCTGTGGCTGTTTCCGGCAATCGAGACCCTGCATTTGCTTGGGATGACGGCACTGGTGGGGACTGCCGCAGTTTTTGACTTGCGCCTTCTGGGGTGGATGTTGCGGCGGGAGCGAGTTTCGGAGCTGGCGGGGCGGTTGCTTCCCTGGACTTGGGCGGGATTTGCGCTGCAGGTGGTTACGGGAACACTGCTATTTACTTCGGAAGCGGTTAAGGTATATACCAATCCCGCGTTTCGAGTGAAGATGTTATTGATATTTTTGGCTGGCGTGCATGCGCTGATTTTTCATTGGGGCGTCTATCGGGACGTGTCGTCCTGGGATGACAGCGGGGTCTTGCCTGCGGGGGCGAAGGTTGCGGGTTTCGTTTCGATCTTGTTATGGACTGGGATTGTTGCGGCAGGACGGTTTATCGGATTCGTGTAACTTTGCTGCACTGCATCGCCGACTGTCCGCCTTGTGAACCCTGCGCTGCAAGACCGCGGCCTTGTCGTCGTATGAATAAGGATAGCTGCTAACCATTCCCAAATGAGTGAAATCGCCTGACCTCGTCAACCATCCCGCTAGCATTTGCGCTAGCCCAAGTTCGTCACAGAAGTACGCGATTTGAAACGCGATGGCGTCTGGATGGTCGGCATCCAGAAGTAATTTGCTTACTTACACATGCCCCGTACTGGTCCGGCGCTCTCCGGGACCTCCGTCGGCATGAAGATCTGACCGCCATCGGAGAGCAGGGCATAAATGCGGCGTGATACGACCGCAATCGCGGATTGACCCTGCCGAACCTCCAGGAAACACAACTTGCGAGGAGTTGATTTGCATTTCTCACGGCAAATGAAGTGCATCCTTCAGGCGCTTGCGGAGTTGACGAGCCGCTTTGTCGGCGTCACTCTCGCTGACGGTGTTTGCTGCAAAGTGTCCGAGCTCATGAGCCATCCAGTATCCGAGAGAATCATCGCTCACATAGCGGTCGCTGTCGACGAACACCGTCCGGCTGGGCAAATGAGAGAACATGGCACTGGTATATCCGGTGGGGACATGAAGGAGAAAAGCTTTGGCCGTAACTACGTATTTCCAGTGCGGCACAAAGATAATCCGCAGAGGAAAAATCTCGGGCTGCATGACCCTTATCTGCGAGCGAACCAATTCTTCCTGTTGTGACGTGGCTCCCAGGACCGTGTAGCTATTTGCGGAAGTTCCAGCTACAGTTGCTTCTGTAACAACCAGCATTGAGTTTCCGTTTCTTTGTCCCCAACCGAATGCCGCAAACCCCAGAATGGAAAGGGCTGTCCAAATCGCTCGCTTCATTGGCCACCTCCAGGCGTGTCCTGGAGGCGACAGTGGGGCTCCAGCTCAGGAAGCCCAATAGGCTGCGGATTAATTGAGACTTAATTGCTTCTAAGCGCTTAAAGTCTGTTGTGTCAATCGCTTAGAGGCCGTGCTTGCCTAGCCTTGCCATCCATATGGTTGGGGGATGTTTAGACTCGCGCTAACGTTGGGGAACTTTGTAGATGACTCTGAAGTCTAATCTACCGGAATCCTACGACTTGGAGTCTTCGAGGTGGACCCGCGCTCGGGTGTGCTTCGGAAGCAGGGTGTGCGCGTCAAGTTGCAGGACCAACCGTTCCAGGTCTGGCAACTGCTCTTGCAGCGGGCGGGCGAATTGGTGACCCGAGACGGGCCTGCAATGCCAAATCTGGCCCACCGATACCTTTGTTGATTTCGACAACAGCCTGAATGCAGCCATCAACAAGTTGCGAGCGGCGTTAGGCGACTCGGCCGATAGCCCGCGGTTCATTGAGACGCTGCCACGACGTGGATATCGCCTTATTGCACCGCTAACCGGCCTGGAGAGTAAACGAATAGCTGGAACGGAAGTTCCGACCGTCGTATTGTCGCGGCAAAGCCCTTCCTGAGGGTGCGCGGCTGGATGCCCTACTGTCTCGTGCAGCTCTGGCGATACTTCTTGCCCAGAGGGAGCCTGCGCTGAAGTGGCTGAGATGGACGGTCGAGCTGGGAGATGTGAACTATCAGTGGTTCTAGCGCGACAAAACCTACGACAAGCTGCGGGCTGATCCGGGGTACCAGTCGATCATGGCTGGCGTTCGCCAGCATTGGGAAGCAGACAGGCAGGAGTTCGATTTGGCGCAGTGATTTCAAAGATTTCCCAGGCGGATGGATGGTCGACTAACCGGTTCAATCTTCGGCCTTGCGGAACGGCCACGCTGCGAGCGGAATCAGTTCCAATCTGTCGCTCGAACTCTCAGCGATCATCTGAATCTGTATTTTTTTGAAGGCTCGCCGGAAAATATAAACATATCAGCATCTGCGCCGTAGGCGCACACCCCTCATCTTCATTCATCTGGTAGTTTGATCA
>Ga0137398_10000161_pt1 | contig 20421 bp, 13 predicted proteins | sample czorhiz216metaG_FD_106659 | JGI IMG/M metagenome (GOLD analysis project Ga0137398, IMG submission 106659) | Vadose zone soil microbial communities from Angelo Coast Range Reserve, California, USA - czorhiz2.16 metaG | ecosystem: Environmental > Terrestrial > Soil > Vadose zone | place: USA...
GAGGAGGTCCACCACGCAGAGGAAGAGATACACCTCCGGGAGGTGGAACAGCGTGTCCACCGAGGAGTAGTTCTCGTGGCTCAGGCGGATCCGTGAGGAGCGGTACGCCCGCTCGCGCTCCGTGGCGTTGAGCTCCCGGAGGCCGTGGTGTCCGCGGGAGACGTAGTTGAAATAATCCATCTTCAGGAGGTTCCCGCGCTTCTTGTCCACCACCAGCCCGCGGATCACGAACGTGGGGTCGTACTTCAGATCCAGGATCTCCCTCGGGTAGTGTTTCGAGGCCACGAGCTTCTGCTTCGTGAGATCGAACGCCAGCTCCTCGACGGGAACCGGATCGTAGTGCGCGAGGGTGTGGTCGAGATCGAATCCGATCGCGCGGATCTTCGACATCTTCAGATTGCGGTTCACGAACACGCGGTGCCTTCGTGGGATCCGGTGCTCGCGATACCGGAGGGCTTTGACCGAGGGGTCGTGTTCCGTCGTGGAGTTCTTGGTCAGGGACATGGGCGCATTGTAGGCGACTTGACGGCGCTTCGGCCACTCTCTACTGTCCGGGGATGAACCTCTGTATCTACGAGGACATCGAGGCTCAGGCCTTCGGCGCGCTCACCCTCCTCCGCCCCGTGTTCGCGCTCCGCTGCGGGATCTTCACCCTGGCGGAGAAACTCGCGCTCGCGTTCCCGGAAGCCAAGATCCATCTCCTGGTGCGCCCCTACCTCGAGGATTGGACGCGGGAGCTCTTCCCGGACGCCGACGTGACCGAGCCCCCCGAGGACGACACGATGTTCGTGAACGGCCGTCTCTGCATGACGGACGACGAGGTGCTCCACTTCATGGCCGCCTCGCCGCAGGAGGTGAGCTACGTGGCCCAGGGCGTCCTGTTCGCGGCGAAGGTGCGGGGCTCGCGCGTGAAGCACGTCGTCCGCCACCTGCGCGAGGGCGACGCGGACCGCGCGTTCGAGGACGTGAGGCTGCCCGCCGAAGTGCAGGCGTTTCTCGCGCGCTCCGGCGCGGACCTGATCCGCTGGAGCCCGCGGCAGATCGTGCAGGACGCGCGGTATCTCTTCGAGGGAGGCGTCGTGCGCGGGGCGGTGGATCCGGGCGCCCACCTCATCAAGGCCGAGGCCATCCATGTCGCGCGCGGATCGCGGGTCATGGCCGGCGCGGTGCTGAACGCGGAGGGCGGGCCGGTCGTCATTCGCGAGAACGCGATGATCGAGCCGCTCGCCTACGTCGAGGGCCCGGCCGCGATCGGCGAGAGCGCGATCGTCCGCGCCGGCGCCAGGATCCGCGGGGGAACCTCCATCGGCCCGGTCTGCCGCGTGGGCGGCGAGGTGGCCGAGACGGTGTTCCAGGGCTACGCCAACAAGCAGCACGACGGGTTCCTGGGCCACTCCTTCGTGGGCGAATGGGTGAATCTGGGCGCCAACACCAACAACAGCGATCTCAAGAACACGTACACCCCCGTGCGCACCTTCGACACGGCGCGGGAGTTCCTCGAGAAGAAAGGCCGGGACTCCGGGCAGCTCATGCTCGGGGTCCAGCTCGGAGACTTTACCAAGACCGGGATCAGCACCTCCTTCACCACGGGTGCTGTGGTCGGGATCGGGTGCAACCTCTACGGCACCGAGCTCCAGCCCGCGTACGTGCCGTCCTTCGTGTGGGGCCCGCCCGGATCCTTCCAGGAGCATCGCATCGATCCCATGGTCGCGACCGCCGAGCGCGCCATGGAGCGCCGCAAGATCGCGCTCGCGACCGAGCTGGACGCCCTCCTGCGCAGGGCCTACGAGGAGACCAAGTCGGATCGCGATCTCTACCTCGGCGCCATGGCGGTCGCGCGACGCGACCCGCAGCCGTGAGGTGGGACCGGGCGGGCGCCCGCCCCTTCGTGCTCGGCGGGTCCACGACCCCCGCGGTCAAGGCGCTCCTCATCGCGAACGTCGCCGTCTTTCTCTTCCAGTGGGTGGCGCGCTCCATGGTGCAGGTGCGGATCGAGAGCACCTTCGGGCTCGTTCCCTTCGAGGTGGTCCACCACCTCTACCTCTGGCAGCTCGTCACGTACCTGTTCCTCCACAACGGGTTGATGCACATCGGCTTCAACATGCTCGCGCTCTGGATGTTCGGGAACGAGCTGGAGTCGCTCTGGGGCACGAAGAAGTTCCTGCGCTTCTATTTCATCACGGGCATCGGCGCCGCGATCCTCTCGACGCTGGTGGCGCCCAACAGCTACACCATCATCATCGGCGCCTCGGGCGCCATCTACGGGCTCCTCGCGGCGTACGGGGTTCTCTTTCCCGACCGGATCATCCTTCTCTATTTCGTGCTGCCCATCCGCGCCAAGTACCTCGTGCTCATCCTGGGCGTGATCACGTTCTGGTTCAGCGTGTCCGGGACGGGAGGCGGCGTCGCGCACGTGGCGCACCTCGGGGGGATGCTCTTCGGGTGGCTGTACCTGCGCGGGCCGCGCCTGCCCCGCCTCGGAAATCCCCTGGGGGCGTACGAGCGTTGGAAGCGGAACCGGCTGCGGAAGAAATTCCAGGTCTACTACCAGCGGACCCGCGGCGAGGACGAGGGCCCGGAAGACGACCGCCGCTAGCTAGGATTTCCCCGTCATGAGGGCGCTCATCACCTCGTCCAGCACTTCCTTGGGCGGCCGGACGCGCTCCAGGGGAAGCGAGGCCAGCGGGGAATCCACCAGACGGAGGTCCTGCTCGAAGGGTTCCTTCTCGGGGTCCGCGTAGAGGAGCCCGGTCACGAACTTGTCCTCCTGGCGGCCGTGGTGGATGGTCTGGAGCGCGTGGAGCGCGTCGCCGGGATCGTAGTCCTCCCCCAGCTTCTTCAGCGTGATGCGCGAGCCGTCGTGCAGCGTCACCTCGCGGCTCTCCCCGGGCTCGTAATCCACCTCGATGTTCTCGTAGCTTGGAATGAACGTGATGTCGTGGAGCGGCGCGTCGTGCTCTTTCACGTTCAGGTAGCTCTTGGTCGAGCCCTCGTGATTGTTGAACGTCACACACGGGCTGATCACGTCCACGACCGCGGTCCCGCGGTGGCTGAGGGCCGCCTTGAGGATCGGCCGCAGCTGCTTGGGGTCCCCCGAGAACGAGCGGGCCACGAACCCGCATCCCAGCTCGATCGCCAGCGCGCACACGTCGATGGGCATGAGCTCGTTCACGCGCCCCGACTTCGCCTTGCTCCCCACGTCGGCGGTCGCGGAGAACTGCCCTTTGGTGAGGCCGTACACACCGTTGTTCTCCACGATGTAGAGGAGCGGGACGTTGCGGCGCACCAGGTGCAGGAACTGCCCCAGGCCGATCGAGGCGGTGTCGCCGTCCCCGGAGACGCCCAGGAGCGTCAGGGAGCGGTTCGCGACGGATACGCCGGTCGCGATGGAGGGCATCCGTCCGTGCACCGCGTTGAATCCGTGCGAGCGGCTGAGGAAGTACGCGGGCGTCTTGCTGGAGCAGCCGATGCCCGAGAGCTTGGCCACGCGGTGGGGCTCGAGGCCCGCCTCGAAGGCGGCCTGGATGATGCTCCCCGTGATCGCGTCGTGTCCGCAGCCGGGGCAGAGCGTGGACTTGGCGCCGCGATAGTCGGCGACGGTGAGCCCGATCCGATTCTTGCCGTTGGTTTCCACGGGGGTCATCGGGCCAGCACTCCTTCCCGCTCCCGGACCTGATCCACGATCGACTGCGCGTCGATGGGAAGCCCGTCGTAATGGAGGATCGACCGGAGCTTCGCGCCCAGCTCGGGATATTCCATCCGGAGCAACGCGGCCATCTGGCCGTCGCGATTCTGCTCGACCACGTACACGCGGTCGCGGGATTCGAGGAAGCCCGCGACGTCGCTCGTGAAGGGGAGCGCCTTCAAGAGGAGGTAGTCGGTGGCCAGCCCTTCGGCCGCCATCATGTCCCGCGCCTCCACGATGGCCCAGTGGCTCGAGCCGAAGCCCAGGATCCCGATCTCGGCGCCGGGCGCGCGATCGATGACCGGCGGGGGAACCAGCCCGCGCGCGGTCTCGTACTTCCTCGCCAGGCGATCCATGACGCGCTTGTAGGTTTCGGGGCTCTCCGTGTAGAAGGCCCGCTCGTCGTGTCCCGACCCGCGCGTGAAGTAACCCGCGAGCGGATGGTCGGTGCCCGGAAGCGTGCGGTACGGAATGCCGTCCTTGTCGAGGTCGCGATACCGCTCGAAGGTGGAGACCTTGGCGAGGGCGTCCGCGTCCAGGACCTTCCCCCGGTCCCAGGCTTTGTCCGGATAGCGGAACGGGTCCGACATCCAGATGTTCATCCCGAGGTCGAGATCCGAGAGGACGAACACCGGGGTCTGGAGCCGCTCGGCGAGGTCGAACGCTCTCATGCCGAAGAGATAGCAGTCCTCCACGCTCGCCGGCAGGAGGATCACGTGCTTCGTGTCCCCGTGGGAGAGAAAGACGGTCGAGAGGAGGTCCGCCTGCGAGGTGCGCGTCGGCAACCCCGTGCTCGGCCCCACGCGCTGGATGTCCCAGATCACCGCGGGGATCTCGGCGTAGTAGGCGAAGCCGGTGAACTCGGTCATGAGCGAGAGCCCGGGGCCCGAGGTCGTCGTCATGGCCCGCGCGCCCGCCCAGGAGGCACCGAGGACCATTCCGATCGCCGCGATCTCGTCCTCGGCCTGGACCACCGCGAACGTGGCCTCCCGCGTCTTCGGGTCGCGCCGGTAGCGCTCGAGATAGCTCTGCAACGACTCGGCGAGGCTGGAGGAGGGCGTGATCGGATACCAGGACAGGAACGTCACCCCGCCGAACAAGGCGCCGAGCGCGCCCGCCTGGTTTCCCTCGATCAGGACCTTGCCCTCGGTCTTGTTCTTGCGCTCCACCCGGAACGGGGCCGTCTTCAAGTTCTGCGCGGCGTAGTCGGCGCCCGCCTTCAGCGCGGCGCGGTTCATGTCCAGCGCCTTGGGCTTCTTCCCCAGCTGCGCGCTCAGGGCACGGTCGACTTCCTGGGGATCGATACCCAGGAGGTGAGCCACCACGCCGACGTAGACGATGTTCACCACCAGCTTCCGGAGCTTGGCGTCGGCGACGATCGGCTCGACGAGCTTGTTGAAGGGGATCTTGTAGACCGTCCGGTCCTCGGGGATGCGCGGCGCGGGCACCCCGTCGTTCAGGATGAGGATCGAGCCGGGCCCCATGGCGGCGATGTCCTCGAGCGAGGTCTCGGGATTCATCGCCACGAGCACATCGTTGCCGTGTGTCCGGGCCAGATACCCGCGCTCGTTCACGCGAATCGTGAACCAGGTGGGGAGGCCCGCGATGTTCGAGGGGAAGAGGTTCTTTCCCGAGACCGGGACCCCCATCTGGAAGATGGCCCGGAGCAGCGTGGTGTTCGCGGTCTGGCTTCCCGAGCCGTTGACCGTGGCCACGTGGATCGTGAAATTGTTGTTGGTCGCCTTCAATGGAATCCCCGCATCTAAAGTTGTGTGCTTGGGAGCAGCCCAGTTTCGCTCCAACACGGGATGGGGTCAAGCTCTTTTCCCCTATCACGTTGTGGGATTGTCCTCTGGGCGCGCCAGAAAGCGCTCGGTGGTTTGGATGCGGCCGGTAAGCCCTTGACCCAGTGAAATTCAGATCGTGATAATGAGGGGCTATGAGCCTTCGAACGTTACCTGAGCCGTACCTCGCCCTGGACGACCAGGCGCTCGACGAGCGCATCCGCGCCGCCAAGGAGGCTTTGGGCGGAAGGGCCGTCATCCTGGGCCACCATTACCAGCGCGACGACGTGATCGCCCACGCCGACGTGACCGGCGATTCCTTCAAGCTGGCCCGCCTCGGCGCGGCGCGCACCGACGCGGAATTCCTGGTCTTCTGCGGCGTCCACTTCATGGCGGAGAGCGCCGACATCCTACGCGGGCCCCGCCAAACCGTCATCCTCCCGGACCTGAACGCGGGCTGCTCCATGGCGGACATGGCGCCGACGGAGGACGTGCTCCTTGCGGGGGCCACGCTCGACCGCCTGGGCATCCGCTCGGTTCCGGTCACGTACATGAACTCGACCGCGGAGCTGAAGGCGTTTTGCGGCGAGCGAGGCGGGGCGGTCTGCACTTCGTCCAACGCGGCGAAGATCTTCGAGTGGGCGTTTCAGCGCGAGCCCAGGATCTTCTTCTTCCCCGACGAGCACCTGGGAAGGAACACCGGCGTCAAGCTCGGCGTCCCGCTCGAGGAGATGGTGGTCTGGGACCCGGCGAAGGAATCGGGCGGGCTCACGCCGGACGATCTCGGGCGCGCCCGCGTCATCCTCTGGAAGGGGTGCTGCTCCGTCCACACCAAGTTCCTCCTCCGCCACGTCACCGAGCGCCGCGCGGAGGATCCGGAGGTGCGCATCCTCGTCCACCCCGAGGTGCCCCACCAAGTGGTCCAGGCGGCCGACGAGGTGGGCTCCACGGAGCACATCATCCGCGTGCTGGAGGAAGCGCCCGCGGGGAGCCGCTGGGCGGTGGGAACGGAGTACCACCTGGTGAACCGGCTCGCGGGGCGCTACCCGGACAAGAAGATCACGATCCTCTCCAAGGACTTCTGCGTATGCGCCACGATGTACCGCATCTCGCCCCAGAATCTCCTGTGGGCGCTGGAGAATCTACTGGAGGGGAACGTGGTGAATCCCATCCGCGTTCCGGATGCCGAGAAGCGCTGGGCGCGACTCGCCCTGGACCGGATGCTCCAGTTTGGGTAACATGCGCTCGAGTTCGTCCCCATGGTCGGAGGTCTCGTGGCATACGTCATCGTCAAGGATATCTGTGAAGGGGAAAGCTCCTGCGTGGACGTCTGCCCCGTGGACTGCATCAAGAAGGGGGAAGGGCAGAACACGAAGGGAACAAGCTGGTTTCTCGTGGTGGCCGAAGACTGCGTGAGCTGCAACGCGTGCCTCGAGGCCTGCCCGGTCGAGGGAGCCGTCCTCCCCGACTGACGTTACCGGAGCCGTAAGCTCCACAACCCAAGACACTTCGCCGCCGGGCGCCTCGCGCGATCCCGGCGGCTTTTGCTTGGCCCCGTTCCCAGGGGCTGCTCAAGAATCCGCCGCCGCGTTCCGATACCACCTCCATGGACTGCGCCGCGGTCAAGCCCAGGATGGAAGCGCTTGTGAATGGATCGCTTCCGGAATCGGAGCGCTCCCTCGCGGAGCAGCACATCTCGATCTGCGAGGGGTGCCGCCTGGAGCTGGAGCTGGTGCGCGCCATCGGATCCCAGGAGAAGGCGCCGGCCGTCGGGAAGGACGACTGGACGCTGGACCGCATTTTCGGCGCCGAGAAGAACGCGCCCGCCCCATCGGCGGAGTCGCCATCCCCGGAGCCTGCAAAGCCAAGCCCCTGGGACGCGAACGATTCCGCAGCCTCTTCTTCGAGTGATGACGCCGCCGATTCGCTTTTCGGGCCGGCGGTGCCCGCGTCCTCTCCGCCTCCATCCGCCGCGGAGGAGGCCGCCGCGGAGCCGCCCCACAAGGGGGGGAAGAGGGCGGGGACTCCTGCCGAGGGCGCCTCGTGGGAGTTCGAGCCGGCGGACGCGAAGTCGAACGTGAAGCCGCCCGAGCAGAGCCTCTTCTTCGCGACCGAGGCGCTCACGCGCCGGAAGGACCAGGACTCGAAGAAGGGCTCGAGCCTCCGCGTGATTCTCTGGAGCGCGGGGGGACTGGTCGGCGCCGCGTTGCTCGCGTTCTCTTCCTACTTCGTGCTCCACCTGAACGCGCCCCCTCCTGGCGATTCGACGCCCGCCCCGCAAGCCCCCGCGGCGGGCGCGCCGGACGCGACGACGCCCGACGCCACGCCCGCTCCGGGTCCCGGGGCGGTCCAACCGCCGGCGAACAGCGCGCCCACCCAGGAGACAGCGCCGCCGCCGGACAACTCGGCCCAGGCCCCGCCCGCGGCGCCGCCGCGTGTCAGCGCCTCTTCCGTAGCACCCCAGCCGCTGCCCCTGGGCACGCGCGCGACGGAACCGGCGCCGGTCACGCGGACGCCCGCCCCGGCCACGCCCCGGCCCAAACCCATCGCCGCGGCGCCCCGGCCTTCCGCTCCGGTGGAGCATCACGCCGCGCCCGCGCCGCGGACCGCCCCAGCGACCGAGACGCCTCGTCCGACGGTAGCCTCGCCGGAGCCGACGCCCTCGTCCGATGACGCCTCCCCGGAGGCGGCCGTCGGCTCGACGAACGGGCATGCGTGGTCCGACGGTAGTGAAGACGTGGCACCGACCCCGAAGCCTCAGCGCCCTGCGACGCGCGGCTCATCCATGTGGCAGAGCCAGGCCGCGAAGCCCGCGGAGCCCGAGCCCGCGACTGCGGGAGCGGATAGCTCCTCTCCGATCGAGCGGCTCCACCGGGCGACGGTCGCGGCGCAGGAGCACGGCGACCTGGACGCGCTGCGCCGGCTTCGCGCGACCTGGAAGACGTTCATGGTGAAGATCGTGGGTCCCGACCGCTCGCGCGCGAAGCGCGAATACGCCGATTGCCTCTGGGCGATCCAGGACCTGACCGGCCGGCACGCGGACCAGAAGGACACGCTCGCGGCGTACCGCGAGTACCTCCTCGGCGCCCCCGCGGGCGGCGCGGACAGCCGCTCCGTCTCGCGTCTGCGCCAGCTGGAAGACGCCCTCAGCGAACAACGCTGAGCCCCACCGGCAGGATCTCGGCGAGGAGAGCTCCCCGGTCCCCACGAGTTGACGACCGCCGGGAGGGGCCGTAGGCTCAATCCACGTGAATCCGAACTCCACCCCGGCATGGAAGCCGCCGGAACTTCACCTTCCCGAGGGACTCCGGCGTAAGTTCGGGTCGCTCTCGAAGAGCCGGCTCGGCTGGGCGCTGGTCGTCCTCGCGTTCGCGCTTGCCTTCCTGGGGTACGACTGGTTCCGGCTCTCCTCGCTTTCCTCGTATGGGTATTCCGGGCAGGGCTGGAAATTCCCGACTCAGGTCTACGCGGATTGGCTGGAGCTGCGCGCCGGGAAGCCGCTCGAGGCCTCCGATCTGAAGGCGTCCCTCGTGGCCGCCCGGTATCGGCCCACGACCGGGAAGCCCTACGCGCCCGGGCAGTACCGCATGCGCGGGTCCATCTTCGAGATCTACCTCCGTCCGTTCGTGTATCCGGACCGGACCGAGCCCGGCTCCCCGACCCTGGTCGAGATTCGAGACGGCCTGGTCGCCACGATCGGGAACGGCTTCTCCGAGACCACCCCGCGGGGCCTCCTGCGCATCGACCCGCAGCTTCTGGCCGAGTTCTCGGACGAGGACCGTGAGCGCCGCTCCTTCACGCCGCTCGCCACGATTCCGCGTCACGTGGCGCTTGCGGCCGTCGCGAGCGAGGACCGGCGCTTCTTCAGCCACATGGGGCTCGACCTGCTCGGCATCGGGCGGGCCACCGCGCGCAACATGCGCGCCGGCACGCTGGTGGAGGGAGGCAGCACCATCAGCCAGCAGCTGGCGAAGAACGTGTTCCTCTCGCGGCAGCGGACCTTCACCCGAAAGCTCCACGAGGCGCTCCTCGCGGTCCTCATCGAATTCCGCTACTCGAAAGAGCAGATCCTCGAGTTCTACCTGAACCAGATCTATCTGGGACAGCGCGGGAGCTGGAGCGTGTGCGGCGTCGAGGAGGGCGCGCTCTACTACTTCAACAAGCACGCGAGCGAGCTCACGCTGGGCGAGGGGGCGCTCCTGGCCGGGATCATCCCCTCGCCGAACCGCATGTCCCCGTACCATGACGCGGACTTTGCCATCGCCAGGCGGAACGAGGTGCTGCAAGACATGGTGGAGTGCGGCTTCATCTCGAAGGTCGAGGCGCAGCGCGCCCGGAAGACGCCGCTCCGCTTCGCGCCGAACCCGGCGCCTCTGACGCGCGCCCCCTATTTCGTGGACTACGTGCGCGAGGGTCTCTCGAAGGACATCTCGGAACGAGACCTGAGCACGCGCGGGCTCCGCGTCTTCACCACGCTGGATCCGAGGCTGGAGGACGCGGCCGAGCGATTCGTGCGCGAAGGCGCGCACGACGCGGACGGACGCTCGCCGGTCTCCGGGGCGGGGCGCGATCCCGCGCAGGCCGCGCTCCTCGCGATCGAGCCGCAGAACGGCGCGATCCGCGCGATGGTCGGCGGACGCGACTATCGGATCAGTCCCTTCAATCGGGCCGTGGAATCGCGGCGGCAGCCGGGATCGGCCTTCAAGCCGTTCGTCTACGTCGCGGCGCTCGACACGCCGTTCTCGGGACGCCGGCCGCCCTTGACCGCGGCCACGCTCCTGGATGACGTCCCGGATTCCTTCCCGACGCCGCTCGGCATGTACGCGCCGCACAACTACGAGAACACGTACCTGGGCAAGGTGACGGCGGCCCGGGCCCTGGCGCGCTCGCTCAACGTGGCGACGGTGCGGATGGAGTTCCTGGTCGGGCTGCCGAAAGTCATCGAGATGGCGCACGCGCTCGGCGTGGAGAGCCGCCTGCGCGAGGTGGCCTCGCTGGCCCTGGGCACGAACGAGGTGACGCCGATGGAGCTGACCACCTCCTACGCCACGATCGCGAACGGCGGGGTGATGGTGAAGCCGATCTCGGTGCGCGCGGTTCTGGACCGCGGGGGCAACCTGATCTGGACGCCGCGGCGCGAGCTGCGCCGTGTGATCCGCCCGGAGACCGCCTACATGGCGACCACGATGCTGGAGGGGCCGGTGATCTACGGGACCGCGAGCACGATCCGGAGCGAGTTCGGCTTCACGCGGCCCGCCGCGGGCAAGACCGGGACCACCGACGACGAGAACGATGCCTGGTTCGTGGGCTACACCCCCGACCTGGTCGCGGGCGTCTGGGTGGGGTGCGACCGCAACCGGAAGCTCGGGCTCACGGGCACGCAGGCCGCGGTTCCGATCTGGGCCAGGTTCATGGAGGTCGCGCATCGCGGGAAGCCCGTGCGCGATTTCCAGGCTCCCCCGGGCGTGATCGACGTCTGGATCGATGCGGACACCGGGTACCGGGCGGGCGCGGATTGCCCGCACGTGATGCGCGAGTCGTTCATCCCCACGACCGAGCCGAGGCAGGTCTGCACGGTGTCGCACGAATCGAGCTGGTTCGGAACCGAGCAGGCGGACTCGACGGGAGCACTTCCGCCCGGAGAGCCGGACTCCACCGCCGCTCCGACTCCTCCCGCGCCGGGGGATCCGACGCCGGGCAACCCGGCGCCGCCCGACAAGACCCCCGCGCCGCCCGGGATCTGAGACCGGTCTACAGGAATTCCTGGATCGTGAAGATGGAGCGGAACGGGACACCGCGCGAGGCGCGCGCGCCGTGCTCGGTCAGGACGGGGTCCAGGAGCCTCGCGATGAGGACCGCGCCCTCGGGATCTCGCTCGAGGAGGATCTCCCGAAGTCTCGCCCGGGCGGTCTCGAGGTCGGCCGGTTCCGTGGTCGCGCGCGTCACGCGCGATGGATACCACAGCCGTGCCGCGGCGCGAACGAGAAAGTGGTAGGCTGCACGGGCTGCCGGGATCACCCAGAAGGGGCCGGGGGAGGGGATCATTCATGCGATGGCTTTGGGGACTCAGCGCATTCCTCGTACTCACCGCAACAACCCCCGCCCTCGCGGAGGAGGGCGACTCGCGCACGATCCAGAAGGGACGTTACTCCCTGGCGCTGTCGCTTCCCGACGGCGGGGGAACCTCGTTCGGCGTCTGGAAGATGATCGCCGCGCGATCGAATCTCGGGCTGACGCTGGGCATCAACCACGAATTCCGGAGAACGACGGAGGGCCCGGACACCCTGCGAGACGAATTCGGAAGCGGATTCTGGTCCTTCTCCTTCGGTCCTTCCCTCGAGCGTTACCTCGTCGTGCGCCGCAGCGTCTCTCCCTTCCTGTTCGGCTCTCTCTCGGGCTCGTACCTCTGGAGCAAGGGTCTCTACCGGCGGGCGGCGACCCTCGCCTGGGGGCTCGGCGCGGATTGGACTCCGCTCGAGTCGGTGAGCATCGGAGGCTCGACGGGCATCTCCTGGACCGAGGCGATGGAGAGCCGCTCCGATTTCGGAGCGCCCAAGCAAAGCAGCTCGAGCTTCAACACGATGGCCAGCGCGCTCACGCTGCACCTGTACTTCTGATAAGCTGAGGGCGTGGTTCCCCGTCCGAATCTCCCCGGCTCCGATCTCGCGCGAGGCGTCGCATGAGCGCTGGATTCGTCCACCTCCATAACCACAGCGACTACTCGCTCCTGGACGGGGCGTGCCGCCTGGACCGCCTGGTGGATCGCATCAAGAACCTCGGCATGCCCGCCCTGGCGCTCACCGATCACGGCAACCTCTTCGGCGCCGTGGAATTCTACGAGACCGCGAACGCGGCGGGCGTCAAGCCCATCCTCGGATGCGAGGTGTACGTGGCCCATGCCTCGCGGCACGACCGCACGCGGAGCGCGGACGGGAAGGGCGCCTACAACCACCTCGTGCTCCTCGCGAGAAACCGCGACGGGTACCGGAATCTCATGCGCCTCTCCTCGGCCGGATATCTGGAGGGCTTCCACTACAAGCCGCGGATCGACAAGGAGCTCCTGGCCGCGCACGCCGAGGGGCTCCTCTGTCTGAGCGCGTGCCTGCGCGGCGAGCTGCCGCAGCTGGTGCTCGAGGGAAACTTCGAGGAGGCGAGGAAGGCCGCCTCCTGGTACCGGGACCTCTTCGGCCCCGAGTTCTACTACTTCGAGATCCAGGATCACGGGATTCCCGACGAGCGGACGGTGGCCGATCGCCTGATCCAGCTGGGCCGGGAGATGGAAATCCCCGTGGTCGCGACCAACGACTGCCACTACCTGCGTCAGGAGGACGCCGAGGCCCACGAGGTTCTCCTCTGCATCCAGACCGGGAAGACGATGCAGGATGCCGACCGGTTCCGGTTCGCCACCGATCAGGTCTACGTGAAGTCGGTGGAGGAGATGGAGGCGCTCTTCCAGGGCGCGCCCGACGCGCTCCGGAACACGCTCGAGGTGGCGGAGAAGTGCGAGCTGGTGCTCGACACGGAGCGGGTCCAGCTTCCGGAGTTCCCGCTTCCACCCGCGTTCGAGAGCGCGGAGAGCTATCTCCGCTCCGTCGCCCGCGAGGGCCTGGCCCGGCGCTACCCCGCGATCGACGAGGCGATGGAGAAGCGCCTCCAGTACGAGCTGGATACCATCTGTCAGGTGGGGTACGCGCGCTACTTCCTGATCGTGCGCGACTTCATCGACTTCGCCCGGTCGAACGGCGTCCACGTGGGGCCGGGGCGCGGATCGGCCGCGGGAAGCCTCGTCTCCTACGTCCTGGGCATCACCGACATCGATCCGCTCAAGTTCGACCTCCTCTTCGAGCGCTTTCTGAATCCCGAGCGGATCAGCATGCCCGACATCGACATCGACTTCGATTACGAGAACCGCGGGCGGGTGATCGAGTACGTGCTCGAAAAATACGGACGGGAGAGCGTGTCCCAGATCATCACGTTCGGCACCATGGCCGCGCGCGCGGTCGTGCGCGACGTCGGGCGGGCGCTGGGGATGAGCTACGCCGACCAGGATCGCGTCGCGAAGCTGGTCCCGGGGGAGCTGGGAATGACCCTGACCAGGGCGATCGAGACCGTTCCGGAGCTCCGGGCGCTGACCTCCCAGGATCCGACCCACGCCAAGCTGATGCGCTGCTCGCTCGCGCTGGAGGGGCTGGCGCGGCACGCCTCGACGCACGCGGCGGGCGTGCTCATCGCGCCGGGAAAGCTCACCGACTACGTGCCGGTCTACCGCTCGAGCAAGGGAGACGTGACGACGCAGTTCGACATGGTCTCGCTCGAGAAGATCGGCCTTCTCAAGATGGATTTCCTGGGGCTGCGCACCCTGACCGTCCTCGAGGGAGCCTCCCAGCTCGCGAGCCGGGTCCACGGGGGGCCGATCCGCCTGGCGGAGATCCCTCTGGACGATCCGACCACCTTCGCGCTGCTCTCCAGGGCCCAGACGATCGGCGTATTCCAGCTCGAGTCCTCGGGCATGCGGGAGCTCCTGCGCAAGGTGCTCCCGGATTCCTTCGAGGACATCATCGCGATCAACGCGCTCTTCCGGCCCGGCCCCATCCAGAGCGGGATGCTGGACGATTTCGCGAAGCGCAAGCACGGGAAGCAGAAGGTGACCTACATGCACCCCTCGCTCGAGCCCATCTTGAAGAACACGCTGGGGGTGATCGCCTACCAGGATCAGGTGATGCAGATCGCGAACCGGCTCGCCGGCTTCACGCTCGCGCAGGGAGACCTCCTCCGGCGGGCCATGGGGAAGAAGAAGCCCGAAGAGATGGCGCGCATGAAGCAGACCTTCGTGGAGGGCTGCGCCAAGAACCAGGTGTCCAAGAAGAAGGCCGAGGAGATCTTCGATCTGGTCGAGAAGTTCGCGGGCTACGGGTTCCCGCGCGCCCACAGCGCGGCCTACGCGCTCCTCTCCTACCAGTGCGCCTACCTGAAGGCGCACCACCCGGCGGCCTACCTCGCGGCCGCGCTGACGAGCGAGGTGGGGGACACCGACCGCATCGTGACGCTGGTCGAGGAAGCGCGCCGCATGGGCCTCACCGTGCTCCCGCCCGACGTGAACCGGAGCGTGGCCGCGTTCACCCTCGAGGGCGATCAGATCCGGTTCGGGTTGACGGCGGTGAAGAACGTGGGCAAAGGCTCGGTGGAGGCCATCGTCTTCGCGCGCGAGCGGAGCGGGCCCTTTCTCTCGCTCTGGGACCTCTGCCGCCGGGTGGATCTCAAGGCCATCAACAAGCGGGTCCTCGAATCGCTGGTGCTGGCGGGGGCCTGCGATTCGCTGGGAGGGGACCGCGCGCAGCTCTTCGAGACGGTGGCGGGCGCCCTGGGCCGTGCCCAGGACTCGGCACGGGCGGTGAGCAAGGAGCAGGTCACCCTCTTCGGGGCGGAGCACGCCATCGAGGCGCTGGAGCCTCCCTTGCCGAACGTGGCGTCCTGGCCGTTACAGGAAACGCTCCGCAGGGAGCGTGAGGTGCTGGGGTTCTATTTCTCGGATCATCCTCTCGCGCCCTACCGTCCCTTGATCGAGGCGCGCGGGCTCGCCGACACCGCGAGGATCCGCGAGTCGCGGGACGGCGCGGAGCTGAGCTTCCTCGGGATGGTGTCCGCGATCAAGACGATCACCGACCGGAACGGGCGTCCCATGGCGTTCGTGACCCTCGAGGACTTCGCCGGAAGCGTGGAGGGCGTGACGTTCGCGGACCTCTACGAGCGAAACCGTGCCGCGCTGGTCCAGGGCGCCATCCTCGAGACGCGCGCGCGGGTGAGCGTGCGCGACGAGGAGGATCCGAAGCTGGTGTTTCAGTCCATCCGCGCGCTCAGCCCGGGGGGCACGACTCCCGAGGGAGCGCCGGAGGCCCTCGCCATCGATCTGACCGAAGCGCCCGCGGACACGTCGCTCGAGATGATCCGGGACCTGCTGGGCCGCCACCCGGGCTTGAGCCCGGTATACTTCCTGGCGCGCACCCCCCCGGATCTCGTGAAGACGCAGATTCGCGCGCGGCGGCTGCTCGTGCGCGTGAGCGACGAGCTGATCGCGGAGCTGAAGTCCCGCCTGGGGGAGCGCGCGGTCTCGCTCGTGAGCGCCGCGGCCACGGCGACCGAAGCCGTTCCATTCTGAGCGACCGGAGACAGAAGCCATGAACGGAACCTGGCTCGATTTCGAGAAGCCGATCGTGGAGCTGGAGCGGCGCATCGAGGACCTCCGCGCGTCCGCTCCCGAGAACCCCGAGATCGAAGAGGAGCTGAAGCGCCTCGAGCGGAAGGCGGAGAAGCTCCGGCGCGACGTCTACTCCAAGCTGACGCGCTGGCAGCGCGTGAAGCTGGCGCGGCACCCGCGCCGTCCCTACACGCTGGATTACCTCAAGATCCTGGCGCCGGGCTTCATGGAGCTGCACGGAGACCGCCGCTTCGGGGACGACCCCGCGATCATCGCGGGCCTGACGACGCTCGAGGACGTGCCCTTGGTCCTGATCGGACACCAGAAGGGGCGCGACACCAAGGAGAACATCCACCGCAATTTCGGGATGGCGAACCCGGAGGGCTACCGGAAGGCGCTTCGCCTGATGCAGCTGGCCGCGAAGCTCGGCTGCCCGCTCGTGACGTTCGTGGATACGCCGGGGGCGTTCCCCGGCCTGGGGGCGGAGGAGCGCGGCCAGTCGGAGGCCATCGCCCGGAACTTGGTCGAGATGGCCCACCTTCCGGTGCCGATCGTCTCGATCGTGATCGGGGAAGGGGGCTCGGGAGGGGCCCTGGCGATCGCGGTGGGAGACGTGGTGCTCATGCTGGAGAACTCGATCTATTCGGTGATCACCCCCGAGGGGTGTGCCGCGATCCTCTGGAAGGACGCTGGAAAGGCGGAGCAGGCGGCCGAGGCGCTGAAGCTCACGGCCCACGACCTCCTGGAGCTGAACGTCATCGACGAGGTGATTCCCGAGCCGCTGGGAGGGGCGCATCGCGACCCGGAGGAGACGGCGCGCCGCATCCAGGCGGCCGTGCTCCGGCACGTGAAGGGCCTTCTGGGGCTCCCGACCCAGGAGTTATTGGACCGGCGCCTGGAGAAGTTTCTCAAGATGGGGGTCTATCTGGAGGAGACCGGTCATGAGCCGGCTCCCCTGGGGGGGTAAGAGACATGCCGATCAGTGAAGAGCTGCGCGCGATCCTCGTGTGCCCTCAGTGCAAAGGGGAGCTTCGAGACCAAAAGGAACCGGAGCGGCTGATCTGCGACCGTTGCTGTCTCGCCTACCCCATCGTCGACGACATTCCGGTGATGTTGATCGAGGAAGCCGAGCGGACCACCAAGGCTTGAGCCTCTCCAACAGATTCCTTTCGCTTCTCCTGGCCGCCACGGCCGCTCCCCTGTTCCTGGCGCCGGCCGCGGGCGCTTCGAGCGCGCTCCTCGGGCCGGCCTCGCTCCACGCGCGCGTGGAATCCGAGACCGCGTCCGGGTACCGCGTGGTCATTCCCATCCCGGAGCCGGAGGTCGCGGCGGGGGAAGTCTTCGGGCAGGGCCTGAGCGAGATCACGCTTCCCGGCGGTGCCTTAGGGTCCCCCGCGGGGATGCCGCAGCTTCCCTTTCTCACCATCCTGCTCCGCATTCCCGCGCAAGTGGATCCGAGCGTGAGCGCCACGGCGGGAGCCGAGCGGGCGCTCGGAACCCTCCGTCCCGAGCCGCTGCCGCATCTCCTCTCGGACCGCGATCTCTGGTCGAGCGTGAGCGCCGCGCAGGTCTCCGCCTACCTGGACGGTGAGGCCTACAGCGGGGGAGGGGGGACTCCCTCGCCGCTCGTGAGCTTCGTGCCGACGGCCCAGGGGAACGAGCGTGTCCTGCACGTGACGCTCCGGCCGGTCCGGTGGGATCCCCGGACGGGCCGGGCGAGCGTCGTGGATCAGATCATCCTCGACGTTTCCTGGACCGCCGCGCATGCCGCCGGGCCGTTCGCGCCCTCGGTCCGGCGCGCCGGGGGCCGCGCGGCCGCCTACGCGGGACCGCTTCGCGTGGAGCCCAACCGCCCCTGGGTGAGGCTCGGCATTCTCCGCCACGGGCTCTACGTCTTGAGCCCGGCCGATCTCGCCGCGGCGGGGGTCTCGGTGGGGGGCATCGATCCCGCGTCCTTCCGTATCTTCCGCGCCACCCCCGGGGACCTTCCGGAGAGCGTGGCGGTGGATGCCGGGCCCGATTCGCTCCGCGAGTGCGCGATCGTGGTCACGGGCGAAGGGGACGGCGTGTTCAACCCGGGTGATCGACTCTATTTCTACGGCACCGGCCAGACCGGGTTCGGCTACGACCTGGCCCTCGGCGGCTCGGTCAACTACCAGGAGGCGCAGGATTCCGATGAGGAATCGATGTGGCTCACCTGGGGAGCGCTCCCCTCGGCCGCGCCGCCGAGGCGGATGGCGACGCGCGATGCATCGCCGGTGACGCCGGCTCCCACCGTGACCTCGGCGACGCATCGAGTGCATTACGAGGAGAACCGGATCCGCGACTTCAACTCCTTCGCCGCGAACACGAGATGGGAGCGCTGGTTCTACCTCCGCTTCACGCAGGGATCCCGCATCGCCTTCCCGCTGACGCTCCCTGGAGCGCAGCCCGGCGGCACGGGCTCCCTGTTCCTGAGAATGTGGGGGCGAGGGATCTCGGTGGGGGCCACCGTGGCGGACCATTTCACCAATCTCTACTGGAACGGCGCGCTCGTCTCGAGCGCGTCCTGGAATTTCAGCACCCCCAAGGACCTCACCGCCTCGGGGTTCGCCGTCCACGCCTCCGACACGCTCCAGGTGCAGGTGCCCCTGGTGGTGGATCCTTCCGACGTGAACCGCTCCGACCAGAGCGAGCTGGCCTGGTTCGAGGTCACGTATCCACGTCGCCTCTCGGCGATCGCCGACACCCTTCAGTTCGCGTCCGACTCGACCCTGACCGGCCCCGTCCATTACGTCGTGGACGGAATCACGGACACGACCGCGGTCTGGCTCCTGGAGCGGTCCGATCCCGAGAACCCGATCCGCTATGTGAACGGCGCGTTCAGCGGTGCCACGGCGCCCTTCACCCTGACCGCGGAGGACAGCGTGTCCGCCGCGCCGCCCAAGCGCTACTCACTCGTCTCCACGGCCAGGGCGGCGCGTCCGGCCACGATCGCGCGCTACCTGCCGGCCTCGAGCGGCCACACGATCAGCGACCTCCTCGATCCCTCCGTCGGGGTGGATTACCTCATCGTGACGCACGCGTCCCTCCTGGCGGCGGCGGAATCGCTGGCGACCTACCGGTCGGGGCGGCTGGCGGGCCTCGCGGCGCCGCGCGTGGGGATCGCGACCACCGACGCGATCGCGGCCCAGTTGGGCGCGGGCTACCTCGATCCGGTCGCGATCCGGAACCTCATCGCCTACGGGAGGCTCCACTGGACCGGGGCCCCGCCGTCCTACGTCTGCCTCTTCGGGGATGCCTCGCTCGATCCCAAGAACTACCTGGGATTTGGCAGCCCCGATCTCGTGCCCACGTACTCCAATTACTACGACGCCTTCCAGCTCATCCAATTCGTCTCCGACGACTTCTATGGCTTCCTCGACGGCCCGGGGGACGAGATTCTGGACGTCGCGATCGGACGCCTTCCGGCCAAGAGCCCCCTCGAGGCGTCCACCATGGTGCGGGGAAAGACCGAGGCCTACGAGGGGTCGACCGAGTTCGACGCGTGGCGAGCGCGGGCCCTTCTCTGCGCGGACGACGTCTGGAAGCGGGATGTCCCCGACATCCTCGGGAACACCCACGTCGTGGAGATGGAGCGGAAGGACCATCAACACCTCGCCTATCCCATCGAGCGCTCCAAGGTCTACCTGAACGACTACGCCTTCTCCGATACGCTGCACCAGTCCAAGCCGGCGGCCCGGGAGGACTTCGTCGCGCGGATCAATCAGGGGAACTGGTTCGTGGATTACATCGGGCACGGGTCGGACCTCGTGCTCGCGGACGAGCAGGTCTTTCGGTCCTCCGACATCGGGCGGCTCACGAACGCTTCCCGCCCGGGCCTGTTCGGCTTCTTCAGCTGCACGGTGGGGAAATTCGACGCGCTGGGGCAGGAGGGTCTGGCCGAGCTCCTGCTCAAGTCTCCGGGCGGCGGCGCCGCGGCGTCCCTGGCCTCGACCGAGCTGGTCTTTCCCTTCGAGAGCACCGAGTTGAACGACGAATTCGTGGACCAGCTCTTCCCGCTCGAGCCCCGGGCGGATTCCACCATCACCATCGGGCGGGCCTACCAGCGCGCCAAGAACCTCCACGTGAACGGGATCGTCAGGAAGTACGTCCTTCTCGGGGATCCGGCCCTCACCCCGCCTTTCCCGCGGGGTCGCGGGGTCTGGGACAAGGCGCCGCTGGATTCGGTCCTTCGCGGGGACGTCGCGATCCTTCGCGGGCACGCCCTCCTCCCGGACTCGAGCCCGGATACCCTTTCCGCCGGCACCGCGCGAATCCAGGTCCAGGGAAAGCCCTTCGACCGGAAGCAGATCGCCACCGACTGCTGCAGCACGCCAAGGATCGCTTCGTATCAGATTCCGGGGCCGATTCTCTTCCGGGGCGACGTCGCCCTCGCGGGGGGCGTCTTCGAGGCGCGCTTCGTGGTCCCGATGGACCCGCGGGTGGCGGGCGGCTCGGGCCAGCTCCGGGCGCTCCTCAGCGCGGCGGGAGGGCGCGGCGTGGGGCTGGCGGTCGACTCGCTCCGGATCGGACTGGGCCTCTCGTCCCGGACCGACATCGTCCCGCCCACCATCACGCTCCTCTACACGGCGGGGGCCGACTCGACCTTCCAGCCAGGCCAACGCCTCACGTTCGCCATCCAGGACTCGAGCGGGATCGATCTCACGCGGCTCGACAACGCCCACACCATCTTCACCATCCTCGATGACCGCGGGACGCCGGCCGAGCTGACGACC
>Ga0137398_10000162_pt1 | contig 20410 bp, 17 predicted proteins | sample czorhiz216metaG_FD_106659 | JGI IMG/M metagenome (GOLD analysis project Ga0137398, IMG submission 106659) | Vadose zone soil microbial communities from Angelo Coast Range Reserve, California, USA - czorhiz2.16 metaG | ecosystem: Environmental > Terrestrial > Soil > Vadose zone | place: USA...
TGGCCGTAGCACTGGCCCTGGCCTCGGCTCCGGGCCTCGCGCGCGCCTCGGCCTGCGTCCCGTCCGGGCTCCTCGCGGATTCCCTCTCCTCGGCCCCCTACGAGGTCGTGGAGGGCTGCCACTTCGGAATCCTGGCCGTCTCCCTCGACCGGGGGGACACGCTCCTCGCCCTGAATCCCGGGGACCGGTTCATTCCCGCCAGCAACATGAAGCTCTTCGTCACCGGGGCCTTCCTGCGTCAGTTCGGGCCGCGATCGCGCGGCGTCACGACCGTGGGCGCCCGTGGAAAGGTGGAGCGGAAGCACGGCAGGATCGAGGAGCTGAAAGGGGACCTCATCCTCCACGCCTCGGGGTATCCCGACATCGTCCAGCTGCTCCATCCCGGCTCGCGCGGGCTCCTGGACTCCCTGGCGTACCTCCTCCACGAGGCGGGGCTCTCCAAGGTGCAGGGGACCGTCTGGGTGGATGGGACGCTCTTCGCCCCCGAGCCCTACGGACCCGGGTGGGCCGTGGATGACCTGCCGTTTTCCTACGGCGCGCCGCTCAATGCTGTGCTCGCGAACGGGAACGCGGCGACCCTTCTCGCCACGGCGACCCCCGGCGGAGTCGTCCTCTCGATCGATCCGCCGGAAACGCCGCTTCGCATCGTGGGGAGGGTGTCGCTCGCGGATCCGGACGCCATGCCGGTGCTCTCCATCACGCGGGAGCCCGGATCGCATGTCCTGCGCGTCACCGGGCGGATTCCCCGTGGGACGTCGGCCAAGCGTCAGATCGCGGTGCCCGACCCCGATTCCACGGCGGGCCTGGTGTTCCTGGGCGCCCTGCGGCGCGCCGGCATCGCGGTGCGCGCGAGAGTCGCCGTGGTCCCGGCCAGCTCCCTGCCCCTGCCCGACACGGCCACGCTCCTTCGCCTCGAGTCCCCGACGGCGGCGGAGGTGGTCTCCATGGTCGACGCCTACAGCCTGAACGTCGAGACGGAGGCGCTCCTGCGCCACCTGGATCCCGCGCCCTCGGGCAAGTCCGCCGCGCCCGCCCTGCGGCGCCTCTACGCCATGCTCTCGGAGACCGGCATCGACACGCTCGATCTCTCCTTCGTGGACGGGTCCGGTCTCTCCCCGCTGAATCTCGCCACGCCGCGCGCGTTCGTGCGATGGCTCGCGTCCCTGGACCGGGACTCCACCCTGGGCGGCATCTTCCGCGAGTCGCTCGCGGCTCCCGGGGCGGTGGGAACGCTCCAGAAGCGCTTTCCGTCGCTCGCCCCGAGGGTGCTCCTGCGTGCCAAGTCGGGAACCCTGACCAACGTGAGCGGCCTCTCCGGGTATCTCACCACCGAGGGAGGGGAGCGGGTGGCGTTCTCGATCCTGAGCAACGGCAACCGGGCGAGCGTGTCGGCCGCGCACGCCGCGGAGGAGGAGATCGTGGGGATCCTGAGCCGTCTCACGCGAACGCCCGCCGCGCAGGAGTCCTTGCCCCAGGCGGGCCCGCGGATGGTTCCACGATGATCGCGCCGCCGCGGCTTCGTCCGGGGGATCGGATCGGAATCGTCGCTCCCTCGGGCCCGGTCTTGAAGCGCTACGTGGTCGCCGGGCTGCGCGTGCTCGAGGCCGCGGGGTTTAGGCCGCGCCTCGCGCGGCATCTCTACGACCGCCGGGGGCACCTGGCGGGCACGGACGAGGCGCGCGCGGACGACCTGAACCGCATGCTGCGCGATCCCGACATCCGGTGCGTGCTCATGGCTCGAGGCGGGTACGGCGCCATGCGGATCGCGACCCGCGTGGATTGGGCCGCGATGCGGCGCGATCCGAAGATCTTCGCCGGGTACTCCGACGCGACCTTTCTCCACCTGGGCTTCCAGGCGCGCTCCGACGTGCGCACGCTCCACGGCCCGAACCTGCACGGCCTGGGCCTCGGGCGCCGCGGCGAGATCGTCCGCTGGCTCGCCTGGCTCTCGGATCCGCTCCCCGCACAAGGGTTCCGCGAGGTGGGCGCCCCGCTCCGGCTGACGGCGCGCGCCCCCGCGGTGGAGGGGCGCGTCCTGGGGGGAAATCTGGCATTGGTGCACCACGCCGCCTGCACGCCCTACTTTCCCTCGCTTCGCGGCGCGATCCTCTTCTTCGAGGAGGTGAACGAGCCTCCGTACAAGATCGACGCGATGCTGGCCCACATCGCCCTGGCGGGCTCGCTTCGCGGCCTTCGCGGCGTGGCGCTGGGGAGCTTCATACACTGCGTCCCGAAGCCGAAGCACCGGGAGCTGCGCCTACGTCAGGTGTTGGAGGACCACATCCGGGAATGGGGGGTGCCCGCCCTCGGGGGAATCAAGGCGGGGCATGGGCGGCGCAACCTGCCGCTCCCTCTGGGAGCCCGCGCCCGGTTGGATCCGCGGCGCGGCCGGCTCATCTTCGAGGAAGGGCTGGTCTCGTGATCAGGCGTAGACGCCGCGGAGCGTGATCGCGTCCACGACGCGCTTGATGGCGAGCATGAACGCGGCGACCCGGAGCGAGACCTTGTGCTCCTCGGCCATCCGGGCCACGTCGTTAAACGAGGTGACCATGATGTGCTCCAGGCGCTCGTTCACCTCGTGCTCGCGCCAGAAGTAGCCCTGCCGGTCCTGCACCCATTCGAAATAGGAGACGGTCACGCCCCCGGAATTCGCGAGGATGTCGGGGATGACCATGACCCCCGCCTTGTTCAAGATCTTGTCCGCCTGATGCGTGGTGGGGCCGTTCGCACCCTCGGCGATGATCTTGGCCGAGATGCGCGAGGCGTTCACGTGCGTGATCTGGTTCTCCAGGGCGGCGGGGATCAGGATGTCGCAGGGAACCTCGAGGATCTTCTTCCCCTCGACCGGCGTGCCGCCGGCAAAACCCGCCACCGTCTTCTTCTCGGCCAAGTGCTTCATCAGGGCGGGGAGATCGAGCCCCTTCGGGTTCTGGACCCCTCCCTTGACGTCGCTCACGCCCACGATCAAGGCCCCGTCCTTGGCCAGGAGATCGGCCGCCACCGATCCCACGTTGCCGAAGCCCTGCACGACCACCTTGGCGCCCTTCAGGGTCATGCCCAGCTTCTTCGCGGCCTCGCGGATCACGAAGAGCACGCCGCGCCCGGTCGCCTCGCGGCGTCCCGCGGAGCCGCCCAGCTCCAGGGGCTTTCCCGTGACCACCGAGGTCACGGTGTGGCGGGCGTGCATGGAGTAGGTGTCCATGATCCACGCCATGGTCTGCTCGTTGGTGTTCACGTCCGGCGCGGGCACGTCGGATTCGGGCCCGATCACATCGATCATGTCGGCGGTGTACCGCCGCGTGAGCTTCTCCAGCTCGGCCTTCGACATCTTCGAGGGATCGCACGCGATCCCTCCCTTGCCGCCGCCGAAAGGAATGCCGACCACCGCGCACTTCCAGGTCATCCAGGCGGCGAGCGCCATTATTTCCTCGAGCGTGACGTCGGGGTGATAGCGGATGCCGCCCTTGGCGGGCCCTCGGATGATGGAATGCTGGACCCGGTATCCGGTGAACACGCGGAAGCTCCCGTCGTCCATCTGGACCGGGAGCTTTACGATGGTCGCGCGGCGCGGCTCCTTGATGATCTGCACGAAGCTGGGATCCAGCTTGAGGCGCTGGGCCGCTTCCTCGAACTGGAGTCGGGCGTTCTCGAGGGGGTCGAGCTCCTTCTGGATCTCGGAGCCCATGTCCATTCCGGACGAGTAGGGAGCGGTAGACATCGATGGATTTCCCTGGTTGGATTGCGCTAAGTGTCGAAAATGCTTCATTTTTGAGCCCGCGGTAGTGTAGAGAAGAGAGGGGTCTCATTCAAGCATGTACTATCTATTCTACATCCCGATTGGAACCGAAGCCCGGGTCCGCGGAACCCCCTGGGGGACGATCACGCTGGCGTGCGTGAGCCTCGGCGCGTTCCTCTATTTCCGCTTTGCCCCGGGCTCGGAGCCCGATTTCTACCGTTTCACGCTGGAGCCGGGCGCGCCCTCGGTCTTCACCTCCATCACCTCGTCCTTTCTCCACGCGGGCTGGCTCCACCTCCTGAGCAACCTCGTCTATCTGGGCATCTTCGCGCCGCCGATCGAGTCGCGGCTGGGCACCGTGAAGTTTCTCGCCGTCTACCTCTGCTTCGCGGGGCTCGCGAACCTGGCCCAGGCGGCCTGGATGATGGCCTACACCCCCGAGCTGGCCTCGATGCCCATCCTGGGCGCGTCGGGCGCCGTGGCCGGCGTGATGGGGCTCTTCCTGGTCCGCCTCTACTTCGCGCGCCTCAAATTCACCGCGGTGACGTTGATGTATTTCCAGGGAATCACCCGCGTGAACAAGATCGCGCTGCCCGCGTTCGCCGCGATCATCCTCTGGTTCGTGCTGCAGGCGGTCTACCAGATGGCGTCGCCGGTGGAGGGCACCGCGTACATCTCGCATCTCGCGGGGCTCTCGCTCGGCGTGGCTCTGGGGTTCCTGATGGGGCTCGCGGCGGAGGGGCGGCTGGAGCGGCGGCTCATCGTGGGGGATCGCTACGCGGAGCGGGGCGAGTGGTATGCCGCCCTGGGTGAGTACGAGGGCTATCTGGCCAAGCGGCCGCAGGACGCCGACGTCCTGATCCGCGCGGCGCGGGTGCAGCGCGTCACGCACCAGACCTCCGCGTCCCAGGAGAGGTTCCGTGAGGCGATCGCGGCCCGTCTCAGGGCGGGCCAGGTCGAGGAAGCCTGCGACACGTTCGACGAGATGAAACGCCTCCTGGGGGACGTGGCGATTCCCTCGGGGCACCTGCTTCGCATCGCCCGCTGCTTCGAGGAGCGGGGGAGGCCCAGCGATGCGAGCCGCGCGTACGAGGCCTATGGTCGGCACTATCCCGACGCGGCGGGTGCCGCGACGGCCCTCCTCAAGTGCATCGACATCGAGCGGCGGGTGCTCAACAATCCTGGCCGCGCCCAGTATGTCTGCCAGGAGCTTCTGAAGCTGGACTTGCCGCCCGAGGTGGAAAAGCTGGCGCGGGAGCGCGAGAGCGCGGTCCTGGACCAGCTGGTTCGCCAGCGGATCACGATCCGCGCGACGGTTCCGAAGAGAGCTAAGCCGGCCGCCTGAATCTCGGCGCGAGGCGCCGCAGCAGGGCGCGAAGCCGGACGGACGTGGCGGGCTTGGCGCGCAGCGGATTCAATTCACCCGCTTCGTTCACCGGCACCAGATGCACGTGCACGTGGGGCACCCCGAATCCCTCCACCACCATTCCGATTCGCTTGGCGCGGGTCGCGCGGCGCAGCGAGGGCGCGAGCTTCCGCGCGGTGGCAAGAAGGCGTGCGTAGTCGCGCGCGGGCAGGAGCCACAAGTCCTCGGCGTGTTTCTTGGGCAGGAGCAGGAGGTGCCCATCCGCGATGGGGCGGATGTCGAGCATGAGCAGGTGGTCTCGATTCTCCCAGACGGTCAGCGCGGGGATCCTACCCGCCACGATCTCGCAGAAGATGCAGCTCATGGGCGCATCGTATCAGATGCCTCGATCAACATGCCCTGGGGCATGTTCATCGTGTCGCAATCTCCAGGCAGGTAGGAAGTGCTGGCCCCGGGGCCAGTTGCAGTCATGCAAGTGACTGCTACTACCTCAGTTGACTTTGTAGGCGTGGTTCCGAGCTCCGACAGCGTGCCAACTCACGCCGGGCCAGAGCAAAAAAATCAGGGCCCCGGCGGCCACATGAAGCGCCGGGGCCCGTTGGTGTCGTCGCGAAGATGTATTCAGGGGTTTTCCTGCTACGGCAGGCAGTCCAGCTCGGCCAGGTCCTTGTTCCGGGTGGCCGCGTCGAAGAGATAGACCCGGAATTGATGCCCCGGCAGGAGCTCGGCCCTCGGGACGCAGCGCGAGATGAGGGCGTTGGCCTGGCTCGCCCTGGATTCCCGGATGACCAGCTCCTTGGGCAGGAGACGCCCGCCCTGCGGCACGAACCAGAGGAGCACCGTGGTGTCGCTGCGGGTGTCGTAGGGCACCTTGATCTCGTAGGCGCCGCTTTCATCGGTCGTCGCCGAGCCCACCATGGCGCCGTCCACGAACAGGTCCACGAGCACGTCCCCCACGGGGCGGTCGCTGACGTCCAGGGCGGTTCCGGCGAAGACGGCCAGCTGCCGGTCCACGCCCAATCCCTGGAGCTCCTCCACCGACTTGCTCTGCGGCCGGGGCGCGCGCGACCCGACGAGTGTGCCGGCCGTGGTGGGGGCCGCCGCCTGAGCCGGCGGGGCCGTGAGAGGTAAGGTTGCGGAAAGCACGAGAACCCTCAAGATGGCTCGCATCATGGTCGATACCCTCCCATGTGGCGCGATGCCTGATGAGATCTCTGTCAGGCACGCTAGCACTCGTATCCCGGCCTGTCAACGTGGCTTCGGGGAGAAATGAACCTTGCGCCCCCGCGATCGCGTCTGGTACGGTCCGCACACTTCATGCCATGAATACCTTCGCCCGCCAGGGCGGAGGGAGGGAGTGAGCCCACCATGTCGAGCCACGAGATTCGGGAGGCACGGATGTTTCTCGACCAGCTGATGGGCGTCTTTTCCAACGACGTCGCGATCGACCTCGGAACGGCCAATACGCTGGTGTACCTCCGGGGAAAGGGCATTGTCCTGAACGAGCCCTCCGTCGTCGCGGTGGACCGCACGACGGGCAAGGTCATCGCGGTTGGAAAAGAGGCGAAGAGCATGCTCGGGCGCACGCCCGACGAGATCGTGGCGGTGCGTCCGCTCAAGGACGGCGTGATCGCGGATTTCGAGAAGACCGAAGACCTTCTCCGCGAGTTCATCCAGAAGGCGCTCCGGCGCCGGACGTGGGTGCGCCCGCGGATCATCATCTGCGTCCCGTCGGGGATCACCGAGGTGGAGAAGCGGGCGGTGCAGGATTCCGCGCAGCACGCGGGCGCGCGCGAGGTGCTCCTGGTGCCGGAGCCCATCGCCGCGGCCATCGGCGTCGGCCTCCCTGTGGGGAAGCCCTCGGGGAATATGATCATCGACATCGGCGGCGGGACGACCGAGATCGCCGTCATGGCCCTGAATTCGATCGTGAACCAGCAGTCGATCCGGGTGGGCGGGGACGAGATGGACGAGGCCATCGTCCAGTACGTCAAGAAAGCTTACAACCTCCTGATCGGAGAGCAGACCGCGGAGGGGATCAAGATCAAGATCGGCTCCGCGTTCCGTCTCGAGCAGGAGGAGGAGATGGAGATCAAGGGCCGCGACCTGGTCGCCGGGATCCCCAAGACCATGAAGATCTCCTCGGTCGAGGTCCGCGAGGCCCTGAGCGAGCCGCTCCAGCAGATCGTGGACGCGCTCATGCAGTCGCTGGAGAAGACGCCGCCGGAGCTGGCCTCGGACATCGTGGATCGCGGCATCGTCATGACCGGAGGCGGCTCGCTCCTGCGCGGAATCGACATGCTGCTTCGCGAAGCCACGAATTTGCCCATTACCGTCGCCGAGGACCCACTCACCTGCGTCGTCCTCGGGACCGGAAAGATCCTCGACGATCCTACCCTCTACGAAAAGGTGCTCATGTCGGTCGTCCGCGACTGAGCGGCGGGGCTTGAGGCCCGATGTTCCGGCTCCTGTTCGCCCGCCGCGCTGACTGGGCGGCCTTCACCATCGCCTGCGTTCTCTCCCTCACCCTGATGTCGCTCGGGCGTGAACGGCAGGAGCGCACCGCGTGGTTCCTCCAGCACACCGTCCTGGCCCCCGTGAACGCCATCGTGGGCTGGGTCGACGCCGGCGTCGGCGTGTACTGGGAGAACCAGAAGCTCAAGAAGCGCCTCGCCCAGGTCCAGATCGAGGTGGACGAGATGCGCACCGAGCGCGTCGAGAACGCGCGCTTGCGGAGACTCCTCGACCTCTCCCAGGAGAACCCCTCCGAGCTCACGGCGGCGCGCGTGACCGCGCGAAGCCTGGACCGCCTCGGGGGAAGCCTCACGATCGACAAGGGCGAGAAGGACGGTGTTCTTCCCAATCGCGCCGTGATCACCCCCGACGGGCTCGTGGGGCGCGTGGAGCAGGTCACGTCGCACGAGGCGAGGGTTCTGACCCTGCTCCACCGGGATTGCGCGGTGGCCGTGCGGGTCGGGCGCTCCCGGGTGGACGGGGTGCTCCAGTGGGAGTTCGGCGAGCGGCCGGTGCTGAATCTCCTCTACGTTTCTTCCCAGGAGGACGTGAAGAAGGGGGACCTGGTGCTCTCCTCGGGGCTGGGCGGCATCTTTCCCGAGGGGGTGCGGGTGGGCACGGTGACGCGCGTGGGGATCGCCGAGAACGGCCTCATGAAGGAGGTCTCGGTGAAGCCCGCCGTCAACTTCCGGAGCCTCGAGGAGGTGCTGGTCTACCTCCCCTCGGGCTCCGGGCGCGGTCCTCGCATGCCGGGCCTCACGGCGACGGCGCCGGACAGCGCGGCGCCCGGCGTGGCGGCGCCGGTCGACAGCGCGGCCGGCAAGGCAACGCCATGAAGAGCGTCCGGGACGCGATCGTGCTGGTGGTGGTCCTGATCTTACAAGGGACGCTGGCCAACCGCATCGCGATCGCCGGCGTGCGGCCGGACCTTCTCGTGGCGTTCGTGGTCTATTTCGCCTGGATGCGCGGCCCGGTCTCGGGCGTGGTGGGCGGATTCAGCGTGGGTCTCCTGCAAGACCTGGACGCACCCGGGCCGCTGGGGTTGAACGCCCTCGCGAAGACGGTCGTGGGCTTCCTCGTCGCGAAGGCGGGGTTCCGCGTCCACCGGTCCAATGTGGGCGTCCGGTTCTTCTTCTTCCTCTTCGCCATGTTGGTGCACGACGTGATCTACTTCGGTGTCTACACGGGCGGCGAGCTGGGGGCGTTCGTGCGTCAGTTCGTGTTCGTGGCGCTCCCGTCGGCGCTCTATACGACGGTGATCGTGCTGATCCTCCTCTCCACCGCGGAGGGGTTCTCCCGAACCCTCCTCTTGACCGACGAGGTCTAGGCGATGCGCGCGGACCCCATCGCGCTGGGGGGATGGCAGCGGCGCGAGCGAACCCTCACCATCGCGGTCGTCGGCATCTTCGCGCTCGTGCTCCTGCGCCTCTTCGTCCTCCAAGTGCTCGAAGGCTCGCGGTACCGCGAGCTCTCCGAGGAGAACCGGATCCGGGTCGAGGTATTGACCGCCCCGCGCGGGGAGATCCGGGACCGCAAGGGCCGCCTCCTCGCCGACTGCGTCCCTTCCTTCACGGTCACGCTGGATCCCTTCGACAAGGCCTATTCCCGCGCGCCGGCGCGGATGGATTCCACGCTCCGGGCCCTGGGGCCGATCCTGGACGCGGACCCGGCTGATCTCCGCGACAAGATCCAGAGGGAACGGAAGATCTCGTTCCTCCCCATCCGCCTCAAGCGCAACGTGGACATCAAGACGGTCGCGTTCGTATCCGAGCATCGCGACCAGCTTCCCGGCGTCCAGGTGGAGTCGGAGCCGCTGCGCCGCTACCCGCTGGGCCTCATGGGATCCCATCTCCTCGGGTACGTCGGCGAAATCTCGGACAAGGAGCTGGCCGACCCGGCGTACGGGGACTACCTGAGCGGGGATCTGATCGGCCGCATGGGCGTCGAGCGGCGCTACGAGAAGCAACTGCGCGGCGTGGACGGGAAGCGCTTCGTCGAGGTGAACGCGCTCGGCCGCAAGGGGGATTTCCTGGGCGAGAAGCACCCGGTGCTGCCGCAGCGCGGCACGGATCTCACGCTCACGATCGACCTCGACTTGCAGCGGGCCGCGGAGAATGCGTTCGAGCCGGGCGCGCGAGGCGCGGTGGTGGCCATCGATCCGCGGAACGGCGAGGTGCTGGCGCTCGTTTCCAAGCCCAACTACGACCCGAACGAATTCTCGACGGGGATCACGCAGGATCGCTGGAGCGAGCTGAGCAGCGGCGGGAACTATCCGCTGTTCAACCGCGCCATCCAGGCGGTCTATCCGCCCGGCTCGACGCTGAAGCCGTTCTCCGCCCTCGCGGCGCTGGAGGCGGGCGCGATCACCGCCGGCACCTATTTTGCGCAGGCCTGCACCGGAGAGTACCGGTTCGGCAGCCGCCTCTTCGGCTGCTGGAAGCCCGAGGGCCACGGCAGCCTCGCACTTCACGACGCGATCGTGCGCTCCTGCGACGTGTACTTCTACCAGCTGGGCCTCCGCATCGGGATGGAGCGGCTGTCCGATTACATGGACAAGCTCCGCCTCTCGGAGAAGACGGGCATCGATCTGCCCCAGGAGCGGCGCGGCCTCTTTCCGGATCCCGCGTGGTACGACAAGCATTTCGGCCCGGGCCGCTGGAGCAAGGGGCTGGTCCTGAACCTCGTCATCGGCCAGGGCGAGTGCGGCCTGACACCGGTCAAGCTGGCGCAGCTCGCGGCGTTCATGGCGAACGGAGGGACGCTCTGGCGGCCGCATCTCATCCGGTCGGTGGGCTCGGAGCTTCCGTCGCCCTCGATCACCCCGGACGATTCCATGAAGCAGGTCGTGACGGTCGCGCCCCGGAATCTGGAGATCATCCGCTCCGCCATGGAGTCGGTCGTCTCCGATCCCACCGGCACGGGGGGACAGTCCCGCGTGGACTCGGTCTCGGTCGCGGGAAAGACCGGGACGGCCCAGAACCCGCACGGCAAGCCCCACGCGCTCTTCATCTGCTTCGCCCCGGTCGAGTCGCCCCGCATCGCGATCGCGGTGCTGGTCGAGAACGCGGGCCACGGCAGCACCGCCGCCGCCCCGATCGCGCGCAAGGTGCTCGAGGGCTTCTTCCATCCCGCGCCTCCCGAGAGCGCGGCCGTCCTGTCGGGGCGCTGACATGCTCTCCGCGCGCTTCTCGCCCGATATCGACCGGCCACTCCTCCTGGCCACGCTGCTTCTCACGCTGATCGGCATCGCGTTCGTCTTCAGCGCCACCTCCATGCCCTCGGCGTCGGTCGAGCACGGCCTCTATCTGAAGCAGATCGCGTACCTCTTCCTCGCGATGCTCGCGGGCGCGTTGATCGCCGCGGTGCCGTACCGCGTCTACGAGGGAAAGACTTCGTACCTGCTCTACGGGATCGGGTTGGCGCTTCTCGTGCTCACGCTGTTCATCGGGCACGTGGGCCTCGGCGCGCAGCGCTGGCTGGGATGGGGGCCGATCAAGATCCAGCCTTCGGAGCTGGCCAAGGTCGCCACCGTGATCCTCCTCGCGAGCCAGCTCGCGGACCGGAAGAAGGACTGGACCCAGATCAAGAATCTCGTCGGGCCGGTGCTGACCGCCGCCGTTCCGTGTCTCCTGGTGCTGAAGCAGCCGGATCTGGGAACCTCGATCGCGTTCCTGGCGATCCTCTTCACCATGCTCTACTGGGCGGGTCTGCCGTTCCTCTATCTCTTCTTCATGATCACCCCGATCGTCAACGTGGCGCTCTCGTTCTTCACCCCGGGCTGGCTCCTGTTCCTGGGGCTCCTCGCGCTGATTCTCTACCGCTCGCGCATCCGGCTGCTCCCGCTGCTCCTGGTGGTGGGGGTGAACCTGATCGTGGGCATCGCCACGCCTCAGATCTGGAACCATCTCCAGCCCTACCAGAAGCAGCGCATCAGCACGTTCCTGGATCCGGGCGCCGATGCCTACGGCGCGGGCTATCAGATCATCCAGTCCAAGATCGCGATCGGGTCGGGGCAGGTCTTCGGGAAAGGGTTCCTCCACGGGACGCAGAAAGCGCTCGCCTTCCTCCCGGAGCAGCACACCGACTTCATCTACTCGGTGGTGGGGGAGGAAACGGGGTTCTTGGGGGCCGGGTTCGTGGCGTGCCTCTACCTGCTCCTGATCCTCCGCGGGATCAAGGTGGCGAACCGCGCCCGGAATCGGTTCGGCGGCCTGCTGGCGATTGGAATGACGTCCATTTTTCTGTACCATGTGCTGGTCAACATATGGATGACCGTCGGGCTCGCGCCCGTGACCGGACTTCCCCTGCCGCTTCTGAGCTACGGCGGATCCTCGCTCGTGGCGAGCTTCCTCCAAGTCGGCCTCATCCAGAACGTCGCCATGCGCTGGCGCGAGTATTGACGCGGCGCGCGTCGAGGACCCGGAGATTCCGTGTACCCAACCCTGTTCAAGTTTCACGGCCTCGAGCTCCACAGCTACGGGCTCCTGCTGGCGATCGCGTTCCTCATCGGGATCCAGCTGTTCCTGCGCCGCGGCGTCGCCCGGGGGCTTCCCGAAGACAAGCTGAGCAATCTCTCGCTCCTCCTGCTCGTGCTCTCCATCGTGGGTGGGCGCGGCCTCTACGTCCTCACGCACTGGAGTGACTACGCTCACGATGTCCTGGGCGTGTTCCGGATCTGGGAAGGCGGCCTCATGCTCTACGGGGGCTACTTCCTGGCGATCGCGGGCGGGATCGCGTACGTGCGCCGGCACCAGCTCCCCGTCTGGCGCGTGGGCGATGCCGCGGCGCCGAGCATGGCGCTCGGAATCGGGCTCGGGAGGATCGGCTGCTTCCTGAACGGATGCTGCTTCGGGCTCCCGTCGCATCTCCCGTGGGCGGTCAAGTTCCCGCCGGGCTCCTATTCGAATTTCGTCTTCCCGAGCGAGCCGCTGCACCCCTCGCAGCTCTACCTGGCCGCGGCGGGGATCGGCCAGTTCGCGCTCCTGCTCGCCCTCGACAAGAAGCCGCGCTTCGACGGCTGGCTCTTCTGGAGCTACATCGCGCTCGACGCCACGCTCCGGTTCCTGATCGACTTCACGCGCTACTACGACGCCACGAGCTACCTGGGCAAGATCGGGTCCCTTTCCTTCAACGTGAACCAGGTCTTCAGCGTCTTCCTCGTGGCGGCCTCGGTCTTCATGCTCCTCCGCCTGAGGCACGCCGGTACCACGGCGGCCGCGTTCTCCCCGGTGCCCGCCCCGGCCCATCAGGACCCGACGGCCTGAGCCCTCCCCGTTGATCCGCGTGGACGGAACGACCCAGGTCTACGCGGTTCTGGGCGAGCCCGTCGATCACAGCCGGTCCCCCCAGATCCAGAACGCCGCGTTTCAAGCGGCGGGCATGAACGCGGTGTACGTGCCGCTGGAGGTCCAGGCTCCCCGTCTGAGACAGGCGCTCCAGGGGCTTCACGCGTCGCGTGTGCTGGGGCTGAACCTCACCTCGCCCCACAAGGAGGCGGCCTTCGAGCTGGTTTCCGAGCGCACGCCCGACGCCGTCGAGGCCGGGTGCGTCAACACGCTCCGCTGGGAGCCGCAGGGCTGGCGAGGGCACGCGACCGACGGCGCGGGATTCCTCGCGTGGGTCGAGGAGGCCAAGATCGACCCCTCGGGACGGAGCGTGCTGGTGGTGGGCGCCGGCGGGGCCGCGCGCGCGATCGTGCCGAAGCTGCTCGAGCTGAGCCCGGATACGATCCGCGTGGTGAGCCGCACCGCGGAGCACGCCCTCTCGCTCGTGCGTCGGGCGGAGCAATCCCCGGGAAGGACGCGGCTCCATGCGGCCGCTCTGGGCGGCGAGGGCGGCTTCAGCTGGGACCTCCTGGTTCGCGCGGTCTCGGTGGGGCCGATCTCCGCCGAGGAGGACCGCTGGTGGCGCGGGCACTCGCCGCACGCGTCTGTGCTGGATCTGAACTACGGCGTCCGCTCGGCGGCCGCACGGGCCCACGCCGAGGCGCTGGGAATTCGCTACGAAGACGGGGGCGCGCTCCTGATCCACCAGGGCGCGAGATCCTTCGAGTTCTGGACCGGGAAGAGGGCTTCGATCGCGGCGATGCGGGAGGCGATGAAGGCCGTGGGGTGACGTGGATGCGGGGTGCGTTCCGGGCAGGGTGGGTGGACCTCTGCGACATGCTTCTGGACCGCCGCTGCGCGGGGTGCGAGGGATCGCCGCCTCGGGAGGGCGCGGTGTGCCGCGCGTGCGACGGCCTGGTTGATCGGACGGGCGTGGCGCTTTGCCTTCGATGCCTCCACGGCGACGCGCCCGAGCCCCGCGTGGGGCGCGTCTGTCCCTCGCACGGATCGTCGCGAATCCTCCTCGCCGGGCCGCCCTTCGAGCCGCCCCTCGACCGGCTCATCCACGCGTTCAAATACGAGGGAGCCTCGGCCATGGCCGGTTGGGTCGCGTCGCTCCTTCCCCTGCCGCCCGGGCTCTCGGAGGGAATCGGCCGGGAGTACGCCTTGGTGCCCGTTCCGCTCCATCCCGCGCGCCGCGCGTGGCGCGGCTACGACCAGGCCCTGCTCCTCGCGCGAGACGCCTCGGCGCGGTGGGGCGTGCCGGTGGTGGAGGCCCTGTCCCGAACGCGCGACCAGGAGCCCCAGGCGAGGCTGGATCCGGAGCGGCGCCGCGCCAACATGCGCGGGGCCTTCCGCGTCGTCCATCCGGCGGCCGTGGCCGGGCGGCCGATCCTCCTCGTGGACGATGTGGCCACGACCGGAAGCACCCTCCTCGAGGCGGCCCTGGCCCTCGAGGACGCCGGGGCCGCGTGGATTCTCTCCCTGGCGGCCTCCCACGGCGGGCGGGTCCGGGCTTGAAAACGGGCCCCAAACCGGGGTTGGCGCGGCTCCCCACTCTGTGATAGATTCGCACGCTTGGCAGGAACCGGGGTAAAGCCCCCTGCACCCAGGATAATCCCAAGAAGTGCATTGAATTACGTGAAGTGCTCGCGGAGGAGGACGCATGAATAAGCTGCGTATTCTGGATGAGGCCTATCTGCCGATCGTGACCAAGCCGAGTCGGTATACGGGCAGCTTCCTCCATGCCGCCCGCAAGAATCCCGACTCGGTCAAGGCGAAGGCGCTCCTCTGCTTCCCGGATCTCTACGAGATCGGGATGTCCTACCTCGGGATCAAGATCCTCTACCACATCGTGAACAAGCGCCCGGACGCGCTCGCCGAGCTCTGCTTCACGCCGTGGGGCGACATGGAGCAGCTCATGCGTGCGGAGGGGATTCCCCTCTACTCGCTCGAGTCGCGCACGCCCGCGAACGAATTCGACCTGATCGGCTTCTCGCTCCAGTACGAGCTTTCCTACACGAACGTGCTGACGATGATCGACCTGGCGCAGATCCCGCTCCGCTCGGCGGATCGCCGCGACCCGCATCCGATCGTGATCGCGGGAGGGCTCTGCACGGTGAACCCGGAGCCGCTCGCGCCTTTCATCGACGCGTTCGTGATCGGAGACGGCGAGGAGGTCATCCAGGAGATGTGTGACCTCATGGTGGAGCGCCGCGAGACGGGGATGAAGCGCGGGGAAGTGCTCCGCCGGCTCGCCGCCCTCGAGGGCGTCTACGTGCCCGCGCACTTCGACGAGGTCATGAACCCCTTCGGATTCATCGCGCGCGTGCCCCAGGCGGACTCGCCGTCGCAGAAGCCGCGGTACCGCTACGTGCCCTCGCTCGATCCGGAGTACTACCCGGAGAAGCCCCTCATCTCGCCGACCGAGATCGTGCACGACCGGCTGGGCGTGGAGGTCATGCGCGGCTGCACGCGCGGCTGCCGGTTCTGCCTGGCGGGCTACATGAACCGCCCCCTGCGCGAGAAGCGCGCGGACCAGGTGGTGAAGGAAGTTCAGTGCGGCATCGTGCACGCGGGCTGGGACGAGGTCTCGCTCCTCTCGCTCTCCACCACCGACTACAAGCAGCTCCCGGTCGTGCTCCACGAGCTGGACCGCTTCACCAACGAGCTGGGTGTCAACGTCTCGCTCCCCTCGACCCGCGTGGGCACGCTCGCCCCGTCGGTCGCGGACAAGATCCAGCAGGGGCGCCGCGGCAGCATCACGTTCGCCCCCGAGGCCGGCACGCAGCGCATGCGCGACGTGATCAACAAGGGGATCGACGAGGCGGAGCTGGAGTACTCGGTGAAGCTGGCGCGCGATCAGGGATGGGGCGGGATCAAGTTCTATTTCATGATCGGGCTCCCGACCGAGACCGAGGCCGACGTGGACGGCATCGCCGAGATCATCGGCAAGTGCCAGCAGTGGGCGAAGGGCGGCAACAAGCGGATGAACTTCAACGTGGGCATCTCGCCGCACGTGCCCAAGCCGCACACGCCGTTCCAGTGGGAATTGCAAGATTCCATGGAGACGCTGAACAAGAAGGTCCAGCGTCTGCGTCAGGGATTCCGAGGCATGAACAATGTCCGCCTCAAGTGGCGCGATCCCGACACCGCCTTCCTCGAGGGTGTGTTCTCCCGAGGCGACGTGCGCACCGCGGACGCGCTCGAGGCCGCGTGGCGGATGGGGGCTCGCTTCGACGGGTGGTCGGAGTGCTTCAACTTTCCCCTCTGGCTGAAGGCGTTCGAGCAGGTGGGCATGGACCCGGCGGTCTATCTCAGGCCGCGCGATCTGGACGAGGCCCTGCCGTGGGATCACATCCGTACCCCGGTCGTGAAGAAATTCCTCCTCCAAGAGCGCGCGAAGGCGTACGCCGCGGCCCTGACGCCCGACTGCCGCGATCATGCCTGCTACCGCTGCGGGGCTCCGTGCTTCACGCCGAAGGCGAAGGACGGCCGCCGTGTCTCGCTCCAGCTGGCGCCGGGACAGGGGCAGACGCCGGAGACACTCGACTTCAAGGTGCCGGACGACGTGACGACGAAGATGATCGAGACCCGCGTGGCGGAATTGCGCGAGGCGCCGATCGAGGCCGCAAAGCCGGCCGCGCCCGAAACGTACGGACGGCGCCGGAAGACCTGGCCGACCAGCAACCGCGGCCCCCAGGCGCAGCGCTTCCGCGTCGCCTACGAGAAGGTGGGGCAAGCCCGCTTCACGTCGCATCTCGACCTGGTCCGGATCTTCGACCGCGCCCTCCGGGTGGCCAAGATCCCGATGGCCTTCTCCCAGGGCTTCAACCGCCACGCCAAGATCGCGTACGGTCCGCCCCTCTCGCTGGGGGCGACCAGCCGCGCCGAATACTTCGACCTCGAGCTGGCCCAGCCCTGCGTCTGGCCGACCATCGAGGCCATGAACGAGGTGTTGCCGGAAGGCATCCGGATCACGGGCGGCCGGCCGTTCACGCGCCAGACCGAATCGCTCATGGCGGCGATCACGCTCGCCGACTACGACGTGCGGCTCACCGGCTACCTGATGGACCGCCTTTCGCGCGGGGAAAACGTGCACCGCGTGCGGCACGAGCTGGAACAGAGCATCGCGGCGTTCCGTGACGCCACGGAATGGCCGGTCACGAAGCAGGCGCACGGACAGAAGGGGAAGACCGTGAACGCCCGCCCGGCCGTCCATGCGATCGCGCTCGATCCCGGTCCCGGGGAAGTCTCGGTGCGGATCTCGAGCCGGCTCCACGCGCCCGGATATCTGAAGCCCGACCTCCTGCTTCGAAGCTTCTTGCAGTCTTTCGAATTCGACCCCCGCCTGCTCGTCGTCCATCGCCAATCGCTTTGGGTGGAGCGCGGCGGCTCGGTCCTGGACCCATTGGATGTACTCGAGGAATCGTCGTTCTGGCGCCCCCTGCCTGTGGATGCGGCCGACGGTGAGGCGGCGAATCCAAGTGTTAATGGAGGTGAATGCGCCGAGAAATCGTAATCAACGCCGGCCGACATGAGACTCGAATCGCGATCCTCGAGGAGAAAGAGCTCGTCGAGGTGATGGTGGAACGCCCCGAGGCCCGGCGCCACGTGGGCGACATCTACAAGGGCCGCGTGAACGCGGTTCTTCCGGGCATGCAGGCCGCCTTCGTGGACCTGGGGCTCGAGAAGACGGCGTTCCTGCACGCGTCCGATCTCCATCCGTCCGAAACCGACCTCGACGAGATGTTCGAGGACGAGGATGCGGAGGACGCGAAGCCGGAGGCGGGCGGAGGCGGCGGCCGGGGGCGCTGGCGTCGGGACGAGCCGACGCCGAGGATCGAGGAGGCCCTGAAGAAGGGGCAGGAGATCCTGGTCCAGATCACCAAGGAGCCCATCGGCACCAAGGGGCCCCGGGTCACGACCCAGATCTCGCTCCCGGGGCGGTATCTGGTCCTCATGCCGGGACACGACCACATCGGGGTGTCGCGGAAGATCGAGGATCGCCAGGAGCGCGCGCGCCTCAAAGCGCTGATCAAGGAGATCCGGCCCAAGGGATCGGGCCTCATCGTCCGGACGGTCGGGGCGGAGCGCGGCAAGAAGGAATTCCAGGCCGACATCAAGTATCTCGAGCAGCTCTGGACCAAGGTGGACAAGCAGTCGCAGCGGGCCAAGGCGCCGGCGATCCTCCACCGCGAGATGGAGCTGACGACGGGGCTCATCCGGGACATCTTCACCGAGGACGTGTCCCAGCTCGTCATCGACTCGAAGGAGGAGTACAAAGAGATTCTCGAATACCTGAAAACGTACGTCCCGGAGCTTCACTCCCGCATCAAGCTCTATCGCGGCGCCGAGCCGATCTTCGATCACTTCGGGATCGAGGCCGAGCTGGAAAAGGCGATGGATCGGAAGGTGTGGCTGAAGCGGGGGGGCTACATCACGATCGACCAGACCGAAGCCCTGGTGGCGATCGACGTCAACACGGGACGTTTCACAGGCAAGAAGAACCAGGAAGACACGATTCTGAAAACCAACGTCGAGGCGGCCGAGGAGATCGCGCGGCAGCTTCGGCTACGGGATTTGGGTGGAATCATCGTCCTCGACTTCATCGACATGGAGACCGAGGCGAACAAGAAGGCGGTCCTGGATACGCTCCGGAACCGCTTGAAGCGGGATCGCTCGCGGACGAAGGCCTTCGCGGTGAGCGATCTCGGGCTGGTGGAAATGACGCGACAGAGGCAACGGCCGAGCCTCATCGTCTATTTCAACCAGGATTGTCCCGAGTGCGGGGGCACGGGCAAGGTGCTCTCGCTGGCGTCGGCGACGCTCCGGATCGAGCGGATGCTGCGGCGGGTGGGGCTGCGCGCAAAGGAGAAGGTGTTGCTGCTCCGGGTGCATCCGGATCTGGCGGTGCATCTGGTGGAGCAGAATTCGGATCTCCTGGAAGACCTGGAGCGCGCGCACCGGTTCCGGATCGAGATTCGGGACGATCCTTCGCTCCGGCGGGACGAGATCCGTCTCTTCCGCGGGCGGACGTTCGAAGAGATCACCAAGCAGTTCGAGCGCTAGTGGTGAGGCCCCGGCGCGCCGGGGCGGAAAGGGCAGTCATGCCGAAGTCGAAAGAGAAGGCCAGGGCCGAAGCCGAGGCGGTCGTAGCCAAGGCGAAGCCCAAGGGAAAATCCAAGGAAGCGAAAGGAAAGACCGAGGCGGCGCCCAAGACGAAATCCAAGGGTGAAACGCGCTTCGCCGTCATCCAGGCCCAGGGGCTCCAATTCCGTGTCGCGAAGGACGAGGAGCACGTCCTGCCCCACATGGGGAAAGAGCCCGGCGAGGAGATCGTCGTGGACCGCGTCCTTCTGATCTCGGATGAGGACGGCGTTCAGGTGGGCCGGCCGCTCGTCGAGGGCGCCGTGGTCCTGATGCAGGTGATCGCGGACGAGAAGGGCGACAAGATCCGGGTGGGCACGTACAAGCGGCGCAAGAAGTACCGGCGTAGGATCGGGTACCGCGACACGCTGACGCGGGTTAAGATCGTGGGCATCAATCTGCAGAAGGAGAAGCGAGGAACCCATGGCTCATAAGAAGGGCGTATCCAGCTCGAAGAACGGCCGCGACTCGCAATCGCAGCGGCTCGGGGTGAAGCGGTTCGGCGGACAGTGGGTCCGCGCGGGGAACATCATCGTCCGCCAGCGGGGCACCGCGGTCGCGCCCGGCCTCCACGTGGGGCGCGGCAAGGACGACACGCTGTTCGCCCTGAAGGACGGCGTCGTGGTGTTCGCGCGCCGCGGGAAGCGCGGGATGCAGGTCTCCATCGATCCCAAGCCCGAGCCCATGTCCGCGGGCGAGACCGCGCGGCGGTCCGCGCACGAGGCGGCGAGTGCCTAAGCTGAGCGTCGTCGGCGCGGGGAACGTGGGGGCCTCCGCGGCCCTCTATCTCGCCGAGGCCGAGATGGGCGATATCACGCTCATCGATATCGTGGAGGGTGTGGCCAAGGGGAAAGCGCTCGATCTCCTCGAGGCGGGCCCGGTCCGCGGCTACGACACGATGATCGAGGGAAGCGGCGACATGAAGACGGTCGCGGGCAGCGACCTCATCATCGTGACCGCGGGGTTGCCCCGGAAGCCGGGGATGTCGCGCACCGACCTCCTCAAGGCGAACGCCGACATCATCCGCGGCATCGCGCAGGCGATCAAGACGCATGCCCCGAAGGCGTTCGTGATCACCGTCACGAACCCGCTCGATGTGATGACGTATCTGATGTACCGGGTCACCGGATTCCCGCGCGAGCGCGTGATCGGAATGGCCGGCGTGCTGGACTCGGCCCGGTTCCGGTCCTTCCTGGCCATGGAGATCGGGGCCTCGGTCGAGGACATCCAGGCGATGGTGCTGGGCGGGCACGGCGACACCATGGTCCCGATCCTGAGCAACGCGACGGTGAGCGGCGTGCCGGTTTCCAAGTTCATCAA
>Ga0137398_10000163_pt1 | contig 20392 bp, 14 predicted proteins | sample czorhiz216metaG_FD_106659 | JGI IMG/M metagenome (GOLD analysis project Ga0137398, IMG submission 106659) | Vadose zone soil microbial communities from Angelo Coast Range Reserve, California, USA - czorhiz2.16 metaG | ecosystem: Environmental > Terrestrial > Soil > Vadose zone | place: USA...
ATGGCAGTGATGGTCAGCCGGCCGACTCCCTTCCAGGAGAAAATCGTCTCGGTCACGATGGCACCCGCAAGCAACGAGCCGAACTGCAAGCCGATCACGGTAATGATAGGGATCAGCGCATTGCGTAATGCATGTTTGTAGACGACCGCACTTTCGCTCAGGCCTTTGGCGCGAGCGGTGCGGATGTAGTCCTGGCTCAACTCTTCGAGCATGGACGTGCGCACCATGCGGGTGAGGATGGCGGCCATAGATCCGCCCATGGTGATGGCGGGCAGCACCAGATACTCGACGCCGCCAGAACCGGAAACCGGCAACCAACCCAGCTTAATGGCACAAAGAATTATGAGGATCGGACCAAGTGCGATGTTGGGAAACGACAACCCAAAAAGGCTGACGACAGAAATCAGGCGGTCCTGCCAACGATTGGGATGCTGCGCGGAGTATACGCCGGCTGGAAACGAAAGAATGATTGCGATGAACAGTGACGCCAGCGTCAGTTCCAGGGTATAGGGGTAACGCTGAGCCATGAGATGCGTAACCGTCTGGTTGTAGCGGAACGAAGGTCCAAGGTCACCGTGAAGCACGTCCTTCCAGTAACGGATGTACTGCTCGCCGAGTGGCCTGTCGAGGCCATAAGCGTGGCGAGTGGCCTGGATATCGGCGGGTGGCGCTCCTTCGCCTAGTATCTGCTGGATAGGGTCTCCGGGGACAAGGTGGATGAGAAGGAAGACGAGGGAGACGACTAACCAGATGACTGGTAGGGTGTAGAGGACGCGTTGGAGGAGCTGGCGGAGCATGAGGTCAGTGACTAGTGTTTAGTGGCGAGTGGCGAGTTCATATTTCTGCTCCACCCCTTTCTGCTCCACCGCAAGACAAGCGCAGCACGAAATTTTTTCCTATCCCGGAGTTAGCTGAGTCAGTCTCCCGCTTGCTTTGCCGACTCAGCCCCAGCCTCGATGCTTCCAGTTTTCTCAATCTTCACTTTGGCGATGCGGTGGCCTTCTATTTCTGCGACGGTATAACTGTGGCCTTCGTATTCGAACGTATCACCCGAGCTGGGAATCCTTTGCAGATGGGCGAGAATGAATCCGCCCAGAGTTTCAAAGCCAGCCTCCCGGGGAAGAGTCAGGCCGTACTGGGCTTCGAGATCTCGAATGTTGACTGAGCCTTCGAGCACCATCACCGATTCGTCTTCCAGCGCCGGCTCGGGCGGGGCAAGGTCAAACTCGTCCTCGATATTTCCCACCAATTGCTCGAGAATGTCCTCAACGGTGATCACGCCGGCGGTCGAGCCGAACTCGTCGACCACAACCGCAAGGTGGCGACGCCGTTGCTTAAACTCGGCCAATAATTCAGCGAGCACCTTGGTTTCGGGAACGACCAGGACATCGTGCACAATCTGGCCGATTGTCATGCGCGAGATGCGTTGGGCTACAGGCAGGCCCACGTTGGTGAGCCGCAGCCGCACCCACCGCATTAAATCTTTGTAGTAGAGAACGCCGACAATGTGCTCCGGCCCGCGCTGTGGGTCGTAAATCGGGATGCGGGAGTGTTGGCCTTCGATGACACGAGTCAGCGCCTCATCGAGGCTAAGGTCAGCGGGCAAAGAGAAAATGTCAGGGCGGGCGACCATGACTTCGCGAACAGTAATGCTGTCCAGTTCAATGGCGTTGTGAATCATCTCTTCCTGAAATTCAGGAATCTGTCCGAACTGGCGGCTGGCGGTAACAATCAGCTTGAGTTCGTCGGGGGAGTGTACGGCACCGCGACGGCGAGCCTCTTGAGCGCCAAAAAGGCGCAGGACCAGGCCGCCGGACTTCCGCATGAAGAAAAGAAAAGGACGAGTGATGGTAAGAAAAGCTTCCATGGGCGCGGCCACTGCAAGAGCGATCTGCTCGGCGCGCTGCAATGCCAGCGTTTTTGGCACGAGCTCGCCGAGGAGCACGTGCAAGTAGGTGATTAAACTGAAGGCGATCGCGATGGCGATGCTGTGTGCGTAGACGGCCGCATGCGGAACCTTGTGGACGAACTGGAACCCTTCCACCAGCCGGGCCACCATGGGTTCGCCGATCCAGCCCAGGGTCAAGCTGACCATGGTGATGCCAACCTGGACGCCGTTTACGACCTCATCGAGCTTCTGGTGGAGACGCTGAACGATGCGCGCGCCAACGCGTCCGGATGCGATGAGCTGCTGGATGCGGGTATCGCGGACGCTCACCAGTGAGAATTCGGCGGCTGCGAAAAAGGCGTTGGCTGCCACCAGGAGAAGGATCAACAAGACCCGGAGCAGCACAAAGGCGATCATGGAAACGTAATTCTAACATTGCAAAGGGCTATGCGAGGCTCTGTTCCTACCGGGCAGGTTGTGTCGGAGAGCTCATGGCGGACTCTCGGGGGAGCCAACCGTGGGCTAAAATGATAGACAGCGCGGTTCGCTGTTTCAGAAAATTCATCTCCGCCCGCTACCCTTTGTCACCTATCACGGTCTAAACGATCAGCTTAGGTCAAGGGACGGATATCTCCGATGCCGTCTAACAAATCTCAGGAACAAACGTGGGGCTGGCTGCGTACGTTAGGAATGAGGGCATCTCACACAACAGCTGCCAATCTCCAGCTCGCGTCAGGAGGCGATTGTGAACGGAAACGGGAATAATAAGAAAAAGCGTCGCAGACTATATATCTACGCTGGTATTGGGCTGGGTTTGGTCTTGCTGATTGCCATTGGTGTGTTTGCGGCCACCCGTGGCGGCACCAAGATTGATCCATCGAAGCTGGCGAAGGTAGAGAAGGGCGACCTGGCCAAGAGCGTGGTGGCTACGGGCAAAGTTACGCCGATCATCAAAGTCGAAGTGAAATCCAAGGCTAGTGGCATTGTGAAGAAACTGCTGGTGGATTACGGCGACCGCGTGAAAAAGGGACAGCTCCTGGTGCAGCTCGACAAGGTAGAAATTGAGGCGCAGGTGGAACAGTCGAAAGCAGCGCTGGAGGCGGCCCAGGCCAACCTGAAAGGTTCACAGGCCGACTACGAGCGCGCCAAGGTCGATGCGGAAGGACCGGATGTGCCGCTATTGAAGCGCGCCTATGATCGTGCCCTGGGGATGGCGAAGGACGGAGTGGTATCCGCCTCGGCGTTGGACGATGCCGAGAAGAACTACGAGATGTCGCTCAACAAGCAGAACGTGTCCAAGGCGCAGATGACGGTATTAAAGGCAAAGATCGCACAGTCGGGAGCGCAGGTCGCGCAGGATCAAGCCAACCTGAAGCAACTCGAGGAGCAGCTCAGCTACACCGATGTGGTTTCGCCCATTGATGGAATTGTGCTCTCGCGCGATGTGCAAATGGGCGACGCGGTCAGCTCGATTCTGGTTCTGGGTTCCTCGGCCACACTGGTAATGACGCTGGGCGATACCAGCGAAGTTTATGTAAAGGGCAAAGTGGACGAGAGCGATATTGGCAAGGTTTATCTGGGACAACCGGCGCGGATCAAAGTGGAATCCTTCAAGGACAAGACCTTCCAGGGCAAAGTCACGAAGATTTCGCCCATGGGGGTAGAGAAGGACAACGTCACCACATTTGAAGTGCGTGTCTCCATCAACAACCCCGGCGGCGAATTGAAGGCTGAGATGACCGCGAACGCTGAAATCATTCTGGACGAGCACAAGAGCGTGCTCCAGATTCCAGAAGGCGCCATCATTTACGACAAAGATAAGAAGGCGTCAGTCGAAATTCCTGATCCCAAGGGCAAAGAGGGCAAGAACAAAGTCCCGGTGAATATTGGCATCTCGAACGGCGCGAAGACGGAAGTTCTTAGCGGTTTGAAGGAAGGCGATCAGGTGGTACTGCAGTAACGCCTGCTGTCGGCTCGAACGCGAGACCGGGGTAAGGTCGGGGCACGGGTCGCAGATCCGTGCCCCAAGTTCTAAGAGGGTTTTCAGGGATCGTTTCCCGGAATCACGCTATGTCTGTTCTCGAAATCCTGCGCCAGGCGTTGGCTACGCTCCGCGCGCACAAGATGCGCACTTTCCTCACCATGTTTGGAATCGTGTGGGGAATCGCATCGGTGATTCTTCTGGTGGGGCTGGGGCTGGGTTTCAGCGTGGACCAGAAAAAGCACATGGAGACTTTAGGAAAGGACCTGGTGATCGTTTGGGGAGGGCGCACCAGTTCGCAGGTTGGCGGACGCGCAGCCGGACGGGAGATCCAGCTCAACGTTGATGATGCCCACCTGATCCAGAAGGAATGTTACCTCGTGAAACACGTCAGCCCGGAGTTACGTCGAAGTATTCCGGAAGTGAGCCAGTTCAATTCTGCGAGTCGCGGTGTGGTCGGGATGTGGCCTTCGTATCAGGATTTCCGTTCGTTGCTGCTCGCGGAAGGCCGCCTGATTACAGAGGATGACGAGCGCGAAGGCCGGCGCGTCCTGGTGTTGGGATCGAAAGCTTATCGCCAATTGTTCCCCGGACAACCCGCCGTCGGTGCGGCAGTACTGGTCAAGAGCGTGCCTTACACCGTCGTCGGAGTTTTGCAGGAAAAAAAGCAGAACTCGAACTACAGCGGACCTGATAACGACTATCTTTTTGCTCCCTACTCAGCCGTGTCGCGGGATTTCCCTCCGCCCACCAAGCCTGGAGCCGGAATCACGCGTGGCTGGCTGGATGACGTTGTTTTTGAAGTCGGTGACCCGGAAGATCACGAAGCGGCGGTTCTGCAGGTTCGCAGAGCGCTAGCGCGCGTCCATCACTTCGACGCCATCGACAAGGATGCAGTTTTCATCTGGGACACCATGAACGGCGCCAAGATGCTGGAGAAGATCTTCGGCGTGGTGACTATTTTCTTTGGCTGCGTAGCCGTGGTCACGCTCTGCCTGGGAGGAATCGGCGTCATGAACATCATGCTGGTGTCGGTGACCGAACGCACGCGGGAGATTGGTACGCGCAAAGCGATGGGCGCGACCAGGCGAGACATTGTGCGCCAGTTTTTCGCGGAGTCCGCGATGTTGACCTTGGTCAGCGGGTTTCTCGGCCTCAGCTTCGGAATGGGGACTTGTACCGCCATGGGCGCTCTGCCTTTACCCGATTTCGTGCCGCATCCGATTATTTCTCCGATTTCGATCGTGCTTTCGATTCTGACCCTTTCGTTGATTACGGTGACGGCGGGCGTGTATCCAGCCCAGCGCGCCGCAGAAATGACACCTGTGGAGTCTCTACGATATGAATAGCCATCCGAGCTCGAGATTTTCCTCTTCCTGCGTGCCGGCCCGATCGTCCGCGATCGCGCTGATCATGCTTTCCGCCTGCACCTTGGCCCTCGCGTCTACGCCGCAAGGGACTTTTGAAAGGAAGTTTGAGGTGAGCGGTCCGGTAAACCTGGAAGTGCAGACTCGCTCCGGAGACATCACCGTGCGCAGCGGCCCCGCGGGAACGGTCTCGGTGCGCGGAAAGATCTTTGTCGGCGATCACTGGCTTTTCGGAGGAGACAGGAGGGTGGGGGAAGTGCATGAGATCGAACAGAACCCGCCGTTGCGCCAGCAGGGCGACAGCATTCACATCGACGATGTGAATGCGCGCAACATTTCCGTGGATTACGAAATTACGGTGCCTGCAGAAACCGCGGTGCGCGCCCACACCGGCTCAGGGAACGAGACGATTGAAGGTGTCCATGGTAACGCCGATCTGCAAAGCGGATCGGGGGACATGCGACTTTCACGCCTTACCGGCGATATTCGCATACAAACCGGTTCGGGGAATCTGCGTGGCCACGAGATCGCAGGGCCAGTGCGCGGAGGAACCGGCAGTGGCGACGTCGAGTTGGAGGAGACTGGCTCCGGCGATGTTGACCTGCATACCGGATCAGGCAACATCACGGTCCGTGGCTTGAACGGAACATTTCGCGGCGAGGCCGGCAGTGGAGACATCACGGCCGAAGGCACGCAAACCGGCTCTTGGGAGATTCGGACCGGCTCGGGCAACGTGCATGTACGGCTGCCCGGCAACTCCGCTTTTGAAGCCGATCTTTCCACCAGTTCCGGCACGCTCGATATTGACGCGCCGATCACGATGACGGTACAGGGGCGCGTGCAGGAGACGAGGAAATCGATCCACGGCCAAGTACGCGGCGGAGGCCCCGTGCTCAAGGTGCATACCGGGTCGGGAGATATTCATATCCAGTAGGAAGCCGTGCTTAGAGGTTAGTGGTCCGGCGCTTTGTCTTCTTGCCACTGGCGGCTGACCACCGCTGGAGCGACGGACTGATTTCGGAAAAAGGCATCTCGGGCATCCATGTTCTTGAAAGAACTCATCTCGCAAGGTTGGCAGGCGTTGATGCGCAACCGGCTGCGCTCGGCACTCACCATGCTAGGCATCGTGTGGGGACTGGCATCGGTAGTGCTGCTTCTGGCCTACGGGCAGGGGCTGGGCGGAAGCGTTCTGCATGCCTTCCTCAACATGGGAAACAATGTCATCGTGCTCTGGCCGGGCCAGACAAGCATGCAGGCCGGTGGGCAGCGCGCAGGCAAGAAGGTCAATTACGAATACGAAGATGTCGAGGCAATCCGGGACGAAGTTCCCATTGTGCGTGCGGTAAGCGCGGAGATCGACCGCAATTTTGGGTTCAAGCTGGGCACACGAGTGGTGGCGATCCAGGTGCGCGGCGTGGAAATGCCCTACGGGCAAATGCGCAAACTCACGCTCGAAGATGGCCGCTATTTTGACGAAGCAGACTTCGCCGACCACCGGCGAGTCGTGATCCTCGGTTATGAGGCAGCCAAAAAAATATTCCAGGGCGCGCCCGGAGTAGGCCAGCACGTAAGCATCGGCGGACTGGATTTCGAGGTCATCGGCACCATGGGCAACAAAATCCAGGACTCGATGTACAACGGCCCGGACAATGACAATGGCTTCATTCCCTTCGGACTCATGCGCGACCTGAAAAATCTACGTGATCCGGACGAGATTATCTTCCAACCCACAGCGGCAGAATTGAACAAAAAATCTTTGGCGGCGGTGCGCGAGGTAATTGCAAGGCGGCACCACTTCGATCCCAAGGACGACAAAGCCACCCCGGAATGGGACACGATTGAAGACCGGGCCATGATTAACGGCTTCTCATTGGGCCTGCAGGCGGTGCTCGGATTGATTGGGGCCGTAACCTTGGCCGTGGGCGGCGTCGGCGTGATGAATATCATGCTGGTCTCGGTCACGGAACGTACCCGTGAGATCGGCCTACGTAAGGCTCTGGGAGCACGGCGGCGGCACATTCTTGTGCAGTTTCTGTTGGAAGCGCTGGTTTTAACCTTCGCCGGAGGATTGATCGGTATGGCGGTAGCGTTGCTGCTGACATGGGTGATCCCGCCCATGCCGCTGTATGACGAGTTCTACAAGACGGCGAATCACGAAGGAGCCATTTTCCTCCATGCCTCGGCGAGCGTAATGACCGTTTCCTTTGTGATTCTTTCGCTCGTAGGCATCGTTTCCGGATTCTTCCCGGCACTAAAAGCGGCCAAGCTGAATCCGATCGAGGCATTGCGATACGAATAGACGAGCGCCGAGTCTCGATCGCTGCACAGAATAGACTCATTCCGTTGACCATGCCAGGCTGCTCGAGCGCATCCCCCAGGGATCAACTCAATGTCAAAAGCCCCTCGATCATTACCTCCGTGTCTTGACGACGCGTTCCTCCACAAATTAACGTCACATCCGTAGGGAGTATTCTGCCTTTTTCTGAAGTGAGGGAAGCTTGCCACAACGTCCGATCATCACACTGACCACTGATTTCGGGATTAACGATCACTTCGTTGGCACCATGAAGGGAGTCATCCTGAATATTGCGCCCGATGCCGCGATCGTCGATATCAGCCACTCGGTGCAGGCCTTCGATGTGCTCGATGGCGCGCTCACCGTCTCGCAAGCCTACTCCTACTTCCCTACCGGGACCGTACACGTGGTTGTCGTCGACCCGGGCGTGGGTACTGCAAGGCGGCCGATCATTGCGTCGAGCGACGGCCACCATTTTGTAGCGCCAGACAATGGCGTGCTTTCCCTGGTTTATGCGCGCGAGGAACGGATGCACGTGCGCCACGTCACTTCTGAACACTACTTCTTACAGCCCGTGAGCAACACCTTCCACGGTCGGGACATTTTCGCTCCAGTGGGTGCCTACCTGGCAAAAATGGTGGATACGGAAAAGTTCGGAGAAGAGATTGAAGACTTTGCGCGTTTCTCAGCGCCTCGTCCCAAGAAGATTTCGGAGAACACTCTCCGCGGGGTGGTGCTAAAGGTTGATCGCTTTGGAAACTTGATTACGAATATCACACCCGCGGATGCTCCCAAGCTGTTCGAAGCTCAGCCCGCGCCCTTCAAGATAGAGGTCGGCAACTGCGAGATTACCGAGATCAGGCAAATCTACGCCGGTGGCGCTCCGGGAGAGGTTTTCGGCATACTCGGAAGCATGGGCTTTCTTGAAATCTCGGCCAATCGCGGGGCCGCCGCACAACTCGCGGCCGCAGGAAAAGGCAATGACGTGAACATCGTGCTGGGAGAGGCCGCAGCGGCGGGCAAAGGGGCTTGAGTGTAGGAGCCTCCGCTACCTCCCAAGGAAGCTAACACCGCAAATTGCGCTGATAAAAGACACCAGTGCGAACGCCATTGCTGCCCCTCCTGCCAGTCCAGACTGGTCATTGCTCGGCTGAGCGCCGCTCCCGCCAACGCCAATGTTGCGGGGTGGAGGGAACTGGGATGATCCATGACTAGAATCTAGCGTGGAAGATTATCTCGGCCGGTCGCCGGAAGCCATGGCGGACTTGTGTTTCGATCCCCGTTCCGTCGGAATGAGCTTTTCTTAAGACCTGTGGGGTTTGGGGTGGACATACCGTTCCATCTCACCTGTCCATTTGAGGAAGCGCCAGAGATTGCCGCGTTCCCGCCACATGAATTCCCAAAACTCCAGGAAGCCGATCTGCGTCATCTTTACTCCGCAATAGGTCTCGATGCGCCACAACAGGTAAGGACTTCGCCACGGCGCCAGCCGGTGGCCTTTGGTCGCGTTCCACAGAAAACGCACAGGGTAGCGCATTAGGATGGGACCGGACCACCATCATAAATAGAAATGACAAGCGACACGAAGAAAAATAGGACCTAGCCGATTTCCGATTTCGGCCTGACCTTCGGCGCATTTACATTGCCGGAAATGTTCAGGCCGGCGATGAAGTCTCGACTCGCCTGGCCAGCAGCTTTCGCGGCTGTGGCCGCGATGCGTGTTAGAATCCAGTCTCCGCCAGGGATCTTCCTCATATGCCTGACCCGAACGCCCGCCAGAAAGCTGAAGACCACTACTATGCGGCGCTGGACCTGATGGGGGAAGGGTACCTAGAGAAGGCGGTAGCCGCGTATCAGGAATCGCTGGCTGCCGATCCTACGTTCACCGAGGCCATGCACGGGCTGGCCCGCGCCCTGCAGGACTTGCAGCGCTACGATGAGGCTATTGCGGTGTCTCAGCGCATTGCTGAACTCGATCCTGACGACGTGCTGGCGCATACCAGCTTATCGGTGCTATTCCAGAAGAAGGGCATGATTCCCGAGGCTGAGGCCGAGGGAAATAAGGCCAGGATTCTGGGATGGAAGCAGCAGTTGAAGGGGAAGAGTTCTTAGGCTTGAGGCTTCTTCTGACTCTTGGTTTTTGGTGCTTGGCTTCTGAACCGGATTTTTCTGCAGTCAGATGTATCCTTCAAGGCCATGCCGGAAGGGTGGGTCGCTAAAAGCTAAGAGCGAAACGCCAAAAGCTACAGCTCATACTTCTTCATCAGGTGGCGAAAAGAGCGATAGGAAATACCCAGCAGGTCGGCAGCTTTGGTTTGCACCCCGTTGGACTGATTCAGCGCATTTTGCAGCAGCGAGCGCTCGATTCCCGCAACGTAGGTTTCCATGCCTACGCCTTCAGGAAGGATCGAGTCTGCTCCGTTCTCCGTGCAACCCGGCTGGCCAGCGGCAGCCGCGGCAGCCCGGGCCTTAGGACGTTCGAGCGGCAATTCAACGTGCAGTTCGTCTGTTGTCTCCAGAGCAACCGCACGTTCCACCGTATTTTCCAACTGGCGGACATTGCCGGGCCACTCATAACCGCACAGGGAGTTGATCGATTCTTTGTGGACACGCAGAATGCTTCGCCGAGAGCCACTGGCATATTTCTTGAGGAAATGATTCGCCAGCAAAGGAATGTCCTCTGGCCGTTCCCGAAGGGGAGGCACGAGGATAGGGATTACGTTGAGCCGGTAATACAGATCTTCGCGGAACACGTTTTCAGCTACTGCCTTATCGAGATCGCGGTTGGTGGCGGCGATGACGCGCACGTCAATAGAGATTTCACTGGTGCTCCCCACAGGACGAACCGTCCGCTCCTGCAATACGCGCAATAGTTTTACCTGCATGGTCGGTGTCGTTTCGCTGATCTCATCCAGAAAAATGGTGCCCCCGCCGGCCACTTCAAACAGTCCGCGCTTGTTTTGGTTAGCACCGGTAAAAGCCCCTTTCAAATAGCCGAACAGTTCGCTTTCAAGCAAAGTTTCGGGAAAAGCTCCGCAGTTTACCGACACGAACGGCTCCGTAGCGCGTGGCGAGCAGACGTGAACCGCGCGCGCCACAAGCTCCTTACCGGTTCCGCTTTCGCCGTGAATGAGGACGGTGCTAGCTGTCGATGCCACGGTGCGGACGGTTTGCTTGAGTTTCTCCATGGCCGCACTGGAGCCGATGATGTTATCCAAGGAGTTCCGAGTCGCGGCATCCCGGCGCAAGGCAAAATTCTGCGTGCTCAGAACAAGTCTCTCGAGGGCGCGATTGATCGCCAGTTTGATCTCGTCAACGAGCCCGGGACTTTTGCGAATGTAATCGGTGGCGCCGCCGGCTTTGACCGCTTCAACCGCGGCTTCATAGTCGTCCACGGCGGTAATGAGGATGACGGCCGAATCGGGCGATATGCGGTGGGCATGGCGAAGCACTTGGATGCCATCAATATTCGGCATCTTAATGTCGGTGACAATGACGTCGTAAAGGGCGCCGTCAATCTTGTTTTTTGCCGCCTGACCGGATTGTGCGGTTTCGACGCGGTGACCATCGCGGCGCAGGGCGATGTCAAGCATTTCGCAGATGGAGCGCTCGTCGTCGCAGACCAGAATATTAGCCACGAGCCCTCCCGGATGTGGCAACAGACGCCGGTTCCGCGAGCAGACCGGTTTGCGCCTGGCGCGCCGCGACCTTGCCCAGCCGGAGGGAGAACGTTGTCTCTGTCTCCAAGCGCCGCAGTTTCAGAACGAGAGCAGTTCCCTGACCTTGCCTCGATCGCGCCCACACCTTGCCTTCATGCGCCTGCACAATCTGGTACACAATGGCGAGGCCCAGCCCGGTACCGCCTTCAAAGTTCGATTGGAATGGCTCGAAGATCTTTTCTGTCTGCTGCGAGCTCATGCCGGTTCCGCTATCGGCAAAACTAAGCTGCCAGTCGGCTCCCAGCGGCTCGATACCCACAGTGAACGTGCCTCCGCTGGGCATGGCGCGCACCGCATTTTCGCAAAAGTTCCAAAACACTTGCTTGATCTTGTCGCCATCAGCCAGCACCCAGGCTTCGCGAACCGAAAAGTGACGTTCTATGGAGATGCCGGTGTTCTCCGCGGTCATGCGGTGTTGCATCAGGGTGAGAGTGTCTTCCACCAGAGGCAGCAAGTCGACTTTATCGAAGTGATATTGCTTACCGTGGGAGTAAGCCAGGAAGTCGGTAATGATATTGTTCAAACGTTGCGATTCGCGGGTCACAATTTCGAGGAGTTTTCTGTGCTCCTCGCTCATCTCCGGCGCCGCCGAAAGCATGCTGACGGATCCGGCAATCGAAGTCAGTGGATTGCGGATTTCATGAGCAATCGCCGCCGCCAGGCGTCCTACGGCAGCCAGACGGTCTTGCATGCGGACTTCCCGCTCCAGACGCCGGATTTCGGTTAAGTCGTCGAGAGCGTAGACATAGCCCAGCACGCCCCGACCCGCCACGGTCAAAGAGGCGACTCTGACTCGAAACGTCTTGCGGTAGCCGCCTGGCACATCAAGCCGAACTTCCGCGTGCGGCCACTCTGATTCCAGATTGGGTAATGCATCCAGGAAGAGTTTATTGACGGGAGTGCCAAGCAGCTCGCTAAGCAAGCGCTCGAGAAGTTTCTGCGCGGCGGTATTGACCAGAGTAATGTGGCCGTCGAGGCCAGTAGTAATGAGTCCGCTGCTGATGGAGTGAATAATGTTCTCATGCAGGGCTTGAAGGTTTTCCAGCGCTCCGCTGGCATCCTTGAGTTCGACCCGCACTTGCCGCAGCTTAGCGACCAGCAGCCCAGCAAGATAAGCCACGGCGAGGAAGGCAAACAGGTTAACGAAGATGATCGCTTGCAACGCCTTCAGTTCTGGATGTGTGGTGCAATAAGAATGGACGAGGCCATAGTAATTGAGCTCAAGAACTGTGCCGTAAAGGATGAAAGCCAGCGCCGCGATCAAATGCGCCCATACTCGCGGCAACAGAACGCTGGCAACGATAATGACCAGGGGATAAAGAAAATTCAGCGAACTATCCCAGCCTCCGGTCTCGTGCACCACCAGGCTGACCAGGGCAAGGTCGGTAAGAACTTGCAATGACGCCTGTAGCCGGTGCTCCTGCCAGAAGGAGAGCAGAAGGGCGTAAAAAAGCGACAGCGTGTACCACAACAGGATCGTGCCGATGAACAGTCGCAGGGGTAGGGGAGTGGGCGTGAAGTGCGCGACCACCAACTCCAGCCCGAGCAGGAATGTGAGGATAAGAATTCGAACCTTGACCAGCCAGGTCAACCAATTCCGCTCGTCGAAGGTCGATTGCATTGCGATCCTAGTGAATCTTAAAATCGGCCATTCCGCCCTCATCCCGCCGTTTTCTTTACCAGCCCGGCGAAGTCGCGAGTCCGATAGGTTGAGCAGACCGGCTCGCCTCAATGATCCGGTCTGCGTACGTTTCGATTCCTCTAGCCCGCCAGTTTTGCGATCATGGCAAACAGCGGCATGTAGAGCGAAATCACAATGCCGCCCACACTGACGCCCAGCATGGCGATGATGACCGGTTCCAGCATGGCCAGCATGTCTCGGGTGGCCGCGTCCACTTCCTCCTCGTAGAAGTCGGCAATCTTCTGCAGCATGGAATCCATAGCGCCCGTGGCTTCGCCCACTCCGATCATCTGCGTCACCATGTTCGGGAATACACCGCACTCTCTGAGCGGATCAACGATAGTGCGTCCTTCTTCAATGGCCTTGCGCACCTTCATCAGAGCCTCTTCCAGCACTGCGTTGCCGGAAGTCTTGGCGGTGATCGACAACCCTTCCAGGATGGGGACGCCAGATGTAATCAGGGTGCCGAGAGTACGGGTAAAACGCCCCACCGCGATCTTGCGCAATAACGAACCCATGACGGGAAGATGGAGCAGCATCTTGTCGAAGTAGTAGCGTCCCCGCGGATGCTTACGCATCTGCTTGACACCAAACGCTCCACCCACCCCAGCGATGAGAAAGACCCACCAAAAGGATTGCACGAATGCGCTCATACCCATGACGATGCGCGTGGGTAAGGGGAGGCTTACTCCCAGGCCGGCAAACAGGTTTGCAAAGATCGGCACCACCCATTTGAGCAGCGCGCCCACGATTAATAGTGCCATGCTCACAACTGCAATGGGATAGATCAGCGCCGACTTGACCGCGGACCGCAGGCGGACGGCTTTCTCAACGTAGGTGGCAAGACGCTGCAATATAACGTCGAGAATACCGCCGGTCTCACCCGCGTCCATCATGTTGGTGGTGAGATCGTCGAATACCTTGGGATATTGGCGCATGGCGTTGGCCAGAGTAGCGCCGCCTTCCACCGTGGTGCGTACTCCGTTGAGCGTCTTCTGGAATGATTGGTTCTCCTGATTGGCGGCGAGAATCTCCAGACACTGCACGAGTGGCAGACCGGCATCGATCATGACCGAGAACTGGCGGAAGAAAATCGCGATGTCCTTGGTCTTGACTTTGCTCGAGCCGAATGTGGGCATGGCGAATTCCTTGCCCTTCTCCCGGATCGCACCCGGCGTGATGCGCTCGCGCCGCAACTGCTGCGCCAGCACCTGTTTGTTTGACGCCATTCGCTCCCCGGCAACTTTTTGTCCGCCGGCATCTTTACCCGAAAATGTGAAAACTGGCATGGTTTTGACCTCTCCTCAATGTGCGACTTGTCCGTCGAAATCCTTTGCGGCTGGTTTCTTTTCACGCTCATCCTGCCGCCACCCGCGGGACGAGCCCTATGACTGTCTATGCCTCACCCTAGCGTTTCGAAGATCCTGCGCCTCGGGCCAGGGTTGTCCCGGCTGTCGTGGGCTTATTCAACAGCCCTGTCCCGCGGTTGATCATTTCCTGCAACTCATCCTGGTTGCTGGAGCGCTGCATCGCAACTTCCAGCGAGATCTGTTTCTGAAAATAAGCGGTTGCCAGCGCCTGGTTGAACGTCTGCATGCCGAACTTCTCCTGTCCAGACTGCATGGAGGAATAAATCTGATGGATTTTGTCTTCGCGGATCAGATTTCGTATGGCAGCGTTGGGCGTCATGATTTCCATAATCATGGCGCGGCCCTTGCCGTCGATCTTGGGCAGCAGGGTCTGACACATGATGCCTTCCAATACCAGCGATAACTGCGCGCGAATTTGCGGCTGCTGGTGTGCCGGGAAGACGTCAATGATTCGGTTGATCGTGGACGATGCAGAATTGGTATGCAGCGTTCCGAAGGTCAAGTGGCCGGTCTCCGCGATACGCAGCGCCGACTCGATCGTTTCGAGATCGCGCATTTCGCCGATCAGCACCACGTCCGGATCTTCACGGAGCGCGGCGCGGAGCGCGTCGGTAAAGCTCTTGGTGTCGGCGTGCAGTTCGCGCTGATTGACCACGCAGTTCTTATTCATGTGCACGAATTCAATCGGGTCCTCAATGGTGAGGATGTGATCATGTCGTTCGCTGTTGATCTTGTCGATCATGGCGGCCAGCGTGGTCGATTTGCCCGAGCCCGTCGGTCCCGTCACCAGCACCAGTCCGCGCGGCTTGTCGCACATCTTGCTCACCACTGCCGGCAGGCCAAGTTGGTTGAAAGACTTGATTTCGAAGGGAATCAGACGGAATACTGCGGCGGTGGCGCCCCTCTGATTGAACACATTGGCGCGGAAGCGGGCCAGTCCCTTCAATCCGAAAGAGAAATCCAGTTCGAGACTTTCTTCGAAGCGGTGCTTCTGGGAATCGGTCATGACGCTATAGGCCAATTGCTTGGTCTCGGCCGGAGTCATCTGCGGCAGGTCGAGAGGAACCAGGTGGCCATGTACACGAATTTGCGGCGGCGAGTTAGTGGTGATGTGGAGATCGCTGCCTCCCATCTCCAGCATTCTCTTGAGCAGATCACTTAACGAAAGCGCCATAACGGTTTTTCCTCTTTCCTTGCCTCAACTTCTTAGTGAATGGTTTCGCGGGCCACTTCTTCGAGAGTCGTCATGCCGGCAGCCACCTTGATTAATCCGCTACGGCGCAGCGTGATCATGCCTCGCTCGATTGCTTTTTTCTTCAATTCCACAGCCGATGCCCCTACCAGCACGAGTTCCCGGATTTCGTCGTCAACTTCCATGACCTCGTACAAGCCGCAGCGGCCTTTGTATCCTGTGTTGTTACACACACCACAGCCTTTGCCTTTTTGAATCTTGATGGTCTTGGCTTCCTCCGGCGAGAAACCTTCTTCAATCAGCGTTTGAATAGGCACTTCCACCGGCTCGATGCAGTCTTTGCAAATGCGGCGTATCAGCCGCTGAGCGCAGATGAGGTGAACCGACGTGGCCACCAGAAATGGCTCGATGCCCATATTCATCAAACGCGTGATGGTCTCGGGAGCGCCGTTGGTGTGTAAGGTAGACAGCACCAGGTGGCCGGTGAGCGCTGCTTTGATGGCAATTTCCGCAGTCTCGAAGTCACGAATTTCGCCGACCAGAATGATGTTTGGATCTTGCCGGAGGAAGGAGCGCAGGGCAGCCGCGAAGTTCAGGCCAATCTGTTCCTTCATCTGCACTTGGTTGACGCCCTGCAACTGGAACTCAACTGGATCTTCCGCAGTCATAATGTTGGTGTCGGGCTGATTCAAGCGTGAAATCGAGGAGTACAACGTGTTCGTCTTTCCTGATCCTGTGGGCCCGGTGACCAGCACCATCCCGTAGGGCTTGAGAATTGCCTTTTCAAACTTGACCAGTGACTCCGGCTCGAAGCCAAGTTTGGTCATGTCCAGGCGGAGGTTTTCTTTGTCGAGCAACCGCAGCACGATCTTTTCGCCCCAGAGAGTAGGCAGCGTGCTGACACGAAAGTCGAGCTGCTTCTTGCGGCCGCCGATGTTCATCTTGAGCATGATGCGGCCGTCTTGCGGCAGACGCTTTTCGCTGATGTCCAGCTTGGACATGATTTTCAGGCGTGAAATGATCGCGTCCCTCAGCTTCAGCGGCGGTGACATGATGGCCTGGAGCACACCGTCAATGCGGAACCGCACGCGGAACTCTTTCTCGTAAGGCTCCATGTGAATGTCGCTCGCGCCCCGTTTCACCGCATCGGTGAGTACCAGGTTCACCAGCTTGACGACAGGAGCTTCATCGGCCGCCTTCTCCAGTTCGGCCAACTCCATCTGCGTCTCTTCCGCCTGCAGTTCCACGTCGGCATCGTTCAGCTCCGTCATGGACTGCATTACGGTTTCGAGGTCTTCGTCTTTAGTGCTTCCGTAGGCCTTCTCGATGCCCCCCTGAATCGAGCTTTCTGAAGCCACGACCGGCTCGATGTTGAAGCCAGTCATGAACTTGATGTCGTCCATCGCAAACACATTGGTGGGATCCACCATGGCGATGGTGAGCGACGCGCCAACACGGCTCAGCGGGAGAATCTGGTAACGTTTGGCGGTCTCGAAGGGAATCAGCTTGACTACAGCGGGGGCAATTTCAAAATAGGAAAGGTCGATAGCTGGGACGCCATACTGACGGGAGAGAAAGTTGGTGACGTCCTCGTCCGTGAGGAAGCCAAGCTTCACCAGGGCGGAGCCCAGGCGACACTTGGTTTCTTTCTGGACCTTATTTGCCTGGTCCAACTGTTCTGGGGTAATGATCTTCTCTTTGACGAGAAGGTCACCCAGCCGTTGAGACATACGTCAATCTCCTATCCACGCGGTGGAACCATGGCGAACGACTCCACTGGCATTAGGCGCGAACTGCTGCCTTTCGTTGGGAGAGGAGAGCAGCGCTTTTCGCGTTGACACAAATTGTCAACGCAACGCGGTTACCGCACCAGTAACTTTAGTACTGGGCCTGGGAGGACACTCATGGCCGGAGAGAATTGCGTTTCTAAAAAGCGCGCCAAATGCGGTTTTTCGTGCGATGGCACACGAAGGGAGGGCTAACGTACATGCACTTCGGTAAGAATGGCACCGCGACCCGGTCGCTCCATTCGATGCGGGGGGAGAGAGTTTACACTCAACGGGAGGGACTTCTGGCCGTGCCGCCTGGTAGAAAAGAAAAAAAAATTCAGGCCTACTACCGCATGCTGTTTTCCGCCTGGGGATGCCAACATTGGTGGCCCGCGCGCACGCGTTTCGAGGTGATTGTCGGGGCTTATCTAACCCAGAATACAGCGTGGACGAACGTAGAGAGCGCTCTGACAAATCTTCGCTCAGCGCGCCTTCTTAACCTGCAAGGAATTCGGCAAGTAGCGCTGCCCGAGCTGGAACGCCTAATTCACTCCGCTGGATATTTTCGTCAGAAAGCTCGCCGACTCAAGACGTTTGTCGCCTTCTTAGATCAGCACTATGGCGGATCACTTCGCAAATTGTTCTCGCAACCTACCGCAAAGCTCCGGCAAGAATTGCTGAGCCTGAACGGCGTGGGGCCCGAGACTGCGGATTCCATTCTTCTCTATGCAGGAAATTACCCTGTTTTCGTGGTGGATGCCTACACTCGGCGCATTCTCGATCGGCACGGCATTCTGCCAGAAAAAACCGGCTATGAAGAGATCCGCCAACTATTTGAACGGGCATTAAATCCTCTCGCCGCGGAAGCCCTGACCACAAGTTCGGGAGAACCCGCCACGGCACGCAGGCCGAGCGCCGGAGGCGCCGGCCACCCTCCATCTCGTATGAGTGCCAGCCGGCGCACGAATGTGGCGCAGGTTTACAACGAAATGCATGGTCTGATCGTCGGCGTGGGCAAGAATTATTGCCGAAAATCACAGGCGAAATGTGAGGAGTGCCCTTTACGATGTTTCCTCCCTCCTGGTTAAGTCGCTGCTGCCCGAAGCGCGCCCCGGATTGGTTCGGTGTCAGCCCGATTCTAGTCCGGACCAGCTGCTTGTCGGGCGACTGCGGAACTGGCTAAGTGATAGCAGTGGAGAGCTGGCCACCTGTATCCGGTTGCTTCGCCGCGGAGATCGAAGCATGCCGCCGGCCTGACTCTGCATCTATAATGACTTTCAACGCTCTGCCGTGCACGGAACGCGGCGTCTCCTCACGTGTGGGCGACAATATTCCCGTGGCACATCCCGCTCCAACTCGAATATCGAACGCCCCTAACCGCAAGCAGGCCATCATTCTGCTGGCTATCGGGGTCTTTCTGCTGCTGGTAATTCTGGTGTCGCAGACCGCTTTTGATCTGCGCTTCCTCCAACCAGGAAACAATCAGGAGATCGTAGTCTTTGCGGCGCTTTCAGCGCTGATTTTTCTTCTGTTCGCAGCCTTGACGTTCGTCCTGGGCCGGAACCTGCTGAAACTGTTTGCGGAGCGGCGACTGGGAGTCTTGGGCTCAAAGTTTCGCACCCGCATGGTGGTAGGAGCGCTTCTGCTCTCCTTCGTGCCGGTGATGGTTATGTATTGGTTCGCCTATGGATTGATGAATCGCTCCATCGATAAGTGGTTCTCGACGCCGGTGGAAGAGGTGCGTTCCGACACACATGCCATGGCGTCCCTGCTGGCAAGCTACGCGGCACAGAATGCGCGAGCTGAAGCCCAGGCGATCGCGGCCTCTCCAGAGACGGAGCGCGCCTTCTCCGGCCGCGGTTTTTCCAACGTAGTAGACGAATTTCACAGTCATGAACTCACCTTGCAAGGTGGATTTGCAGTGGCTGTGCAGGATGGCGAGGCCGAGGCCAGTGTCAACATGCCTGCAGCCTGGCAACTTGTAAAGTCAAAGTTGCCTCTGGAAGCCGCGGCCGCGGGCCGTCCCGCGCAATTTAGCTGGGAACAAACAGACTACACGCTGGGCAGCGCCCCGGTTGGAGATGCGGGACTGATCCTGGTCGCCATTCCGCTTCCTCCGCAATTTTCGCAGACCGTGCAACAGGTAGAAGCGAGCCAGCGGCGCTACTTTCAATTGGCTCGTGAGCGCCGATTGGTTCGCCGAACCTACATGGGACTTCTGTTGCTGCTCACCATGATGGTTTTGTTTGTCACGACCTGGCTGGCGCTGTTCTTGTCCAAACTGGTAACTCGCCCGCTGGCTGCATTGGCGGAAGCCACTCAGGAAATCTCCCGGGGCAGGCTGGATTACCGGGTGGATGTCAGTGCGGCCGATGAAATCGGCGATCTGGTTCGATCGTTCAATCGCATGGCGGAAGAACTAGAAGTCAGCCGGCGTCAGATCGAGGCTTCCAGCCGTGACTTGAGCGCGGCGAACACCGAACTTGAACAGCGCGGCCGGCAGATGGAGACCATTCTTGAAAGCATCCCGACCGGAGTCCTTTCGCTCGACGCCGACCGCCGTGTGACCCACGCCAACCAGGCGCTGCTGCGTATGTTCCAGCCCGACAACGGTCATCACGGCGGAGCACAGATGCTTCGGGGCACGACCATGGCTGACGTATTTCCGAGCGAGGTTTTGGAAGACTTCGAGCCACTCCTGCGCCGTGCTGATCGCATGGGCATGACCACCAGCCAGATGGAAATGCCGCTACAGCGAAGTTCATTGAATGTGGCGATCACCGTGGCCACATTGCGGCATCAGGGCGAACGGTCAGGCTACATAATTGTGTTCGAGGATCTTTCCGATCTATTGAAGGGTCAGAAACAGGCGGCATGGCGCGAGGTAGCGCGGCGGGTGGCTCATGAGATCAAGAATCCGCTCACACCTATAGCGCTTTCCGCAGAACGTATCACTCGCCACCTGGAACGCTCAACCACTCCAGCCTCGCTCGAAATTGTCCGCGCGTGCGCGGAAACGATTGCGGGAGCAGTGGAAACCGTCCGCCGCCTGGTGGATGAGTTTTCCACGCTGGCACGTTTCCCCGCATCGAGTCCGCAGCCGGCCGACATCAACGAAATCATCGAGAG
>Ga0137398_10000164_pt1 | contig 20343 bp, 23 predicted proteins | sample czorhiz216metaG_FD_106659 | JGI IMG/M metagenome (GOLD analysis project Ga0137398, IMG submission 106659) | Vadose zone soil microbial communities from Angelo Coast Range Reserve, California, USA - czorhiz2.16 metaG | ecosystem: Environmental > Terrestrial > Soil > Vadose zone | place: USA...
CATGGTCGCTGGCGTTTGCCTGCCCACGCGCCCATCGGTCTACACCGCCGTCCACGAGCCGGGCCGACACCTTCGGCGAGAGCAGAAAGTGATCGAGTCGCATGCCTTTGTCCTTCGGCCACCGTTCGTATTTGTAATCCCAGAATGTCCAGAGCGGCCCGTCCGGATGCAGCCTCCGCATCGCGTCGGTCCAACCTTGAGCCAGCAAACGTGCGAAGGCTTGGCGGCTTTCGGGTTGGATCAACGCGTTGTCATCCAACGATCGAGTCGGATAGATGTCCTGCGGTGTCGGCACGACGTTGTAGTCACCGGCCAGCACCACGGGGGCGCCGCTCGCAATGAGTTCCGCAGCATGGGCAATGAGGCGCTCAAACCAGGCCAACTTGTATTTGAATTTCGATCCAGGCTGCGGATTCCCGTTGGGGAGGTAGATGGAAGTGATCAGGATTCCCTGAACAGCGGCTTCGATGTAGCGGGCTTGGTGATCTTCAGGATTTCCCGGCAAGCTTGCACAGGTCAGCACGGGAACGTGGTTTCGGGCGAGAATGGCCACACCGTTCCAGGAACGCTCCCCTTGCCAGACTGCTTCGTACCCGAGAGTTCTAAGGGCATTCATGGGAAAGGCTCGATGCTCCGCCTTGAGCTCTTGGAGACTGACCACGTCCGGCTCAGCTTTGGCTAACCAAGCCAAGAGGTTATCAAGCCGCTTGTTGATGTTGTTAATGTTGAAGGTCGCGATTCTCACCAGGTCTTCTCTCTTCTTGTACGTATGGGGTGAGCCTCTCAAAAGGAGCAACCGAAGTGCGTTGCTCTGGCAGGCATTATTTTACCGATGGAAAGAAATGCAGGGATTAGGGAAGAGTAGCCCGTGATCCGACCAAAGAGGTGTGTGCACGCGCAGAAAGTGCCCGTCACCTGGAGCGGGAACACGAGCTTCTTCCTGCGGCCTTTTACAAGATCTTTGTCCATAATCTCTGGAAGTGGATGCGTGTCTACGACTACAGCGACGCGCTTGAGCACGCCGAGATGTGGATGCAGGATTTGGATGAAGACAGCGAAGCAGAATCCGTGTATCCGAAAGTGGCGCAGAATATTCCGGCGTGTCTGCAGAAATATTCGAAAATTGGGGAGCGCAAGGCCCGCAAGTTCCTACAACAAATAGAGCCGTCACTGCGTACTCCCGCCGCCCGGCAGTTAGTTAGCCATGCATTGGAATTGGATACTCTCGGACGCGGTCGCCAGCATGCTTGGGCGGGGAGGCTGGCGGAGCAAATCCCCGCAATTGGCGACTTTCTAAATGACGCTGAGAGTTGTGGCCCTGGCTGCTTGATCAGCTGGTACGAGGGCGACGAAATCAACGCCTGCTTCGATGAAGAGATGCGGGACCTCGGGCAGAACGGCCCGCATGCCGGCGCGATGCTCCGGTCTCTGGCCTCGGCGGCGCGGATCGTTGACATCATCAGGGAGCTCTATGATGAACACCTCCGTAAGCATCGGCTCAAGTCAGGACTTCAGGCTGAGCCGGATCCTGCTGGTATACGGGACCAGTAACTACAACGGCTTTCCTTATCGCCACCCGTTTATCACCCTGCATGAAGTGACTCACGAGAATGAGGAATCGAGGCTGGGCGAGGGCCAGCTGGTCACTCCGCAAATGCTGGTTGACCTGATGACCGGTCTTGGCCGATCAACACCCTTGGAGATTCTGCCTGAACGTGTGATCGTGCGCACCACTGACACAATCGTGTGGTGGGCGCCAGCCTGCCAGCGGACGATGTTCTTCAGCGACCGCGGCGAAGATGTCGCCCTGAAAAAGCTGAATGGCAGAAGATATCATCACCCGCCGCTCCTTTTTAAAGCGTCAGGTTCGCACCTGTGGATTCGCGCCCTGGCTGTGAATGAACGACCGAAGGCAGAGAGCCCGCTCTATATCGCTCCGTACTGGAATTGCTATGACAACGGCGTTGTCTGTACCGGCTCGATGAGAATCCCCCGTGAAAAATCAGTTGCGGCGATAGACGGCTGGGAGCGAGCCTTCTTTCAAAGCGAGTTTACCCACGCAGCGGGTGCGATAAAGCACACCCACTATCCCAGCGGGTTACTGGGCCCGTGGCAATACGTCATGGCCAAGGACCACTTTCCAGTCCGCTACCTGGTTAAGGCAAAGCAAACCCTCGTGGAGTTCGTAGGCGACAATGACCAGTACCGAAACGCAAACCGCGCCGGCTGAGCACCGTATTTCCGAAGCGCTGCTGGAGAAGCAGGTGCGGGTCACTGTGGTTGGCTGCGGCGGCACAGGAAGCACGATTGCCTCGCGCCTGCCATACCTGCATCAGGCCATGCTCGCATGGGGGCACCCGCTTGGCTTGGACGTAACCTTCGTCGATGGCGACCGGATCTCGCGCACGAACTGTATTCGTCAACCGTTCAGCGAAAGCGAAATCGGCCTGCATAAGGCGACGGTTCTGGCGACGCGGATCAATTTGTTTTGGGGGCTAGGGTGGAAAGGCGTCCCAGAATTCGTCGATGAGGGCTGGCGCGAAGAGACCGACATCTTGATCGGTTGTGTCGACTCGAGAAAATCGCGGCGCCTCCTTACTTCGACCAGCGCGTACTGGAATTGCCATTACTGGCTTGATCTCGGCAACAACGCTGAATGCGGACAATTCGTGCTTGGACAGCCCGACAATGCGAAAAACAAGAAGCAGAACTTGCGATTACCAACGGTAGCGGAGCTCTACCCTGAAATCATTAATCCGAAGCTGGACAAGAAAGATAAACTGCCGGCCTGTAGCGCGGCTGAAGCGCTGGATCGCCAGGAACCGTTCGTCAACCAGACCCTCGCCTACCATATAGTCTTGCCCTGCTTGCGCGCTTATTTCGCTACGGCCGGCTCTCACATCACGGCGCCTTCATCAATCTGACTACGGGTCGAATGTCGCCCCTGCGCATCAACCGATGCCGACATTCGATCGCTTGAGTTGTTCGCCAGGAGACCGTCGCGAAGCGGATGCGCATGGCCGGATTCGTGCAGGGGGCGTGCAAGCTTACTTGCGCTTCTGCACGCTTTCGAATCCTTTTTCAAATTGGGTGACCAGCGGAGTTTCACCGTACTCGAGACCGTCGCGTCCCATGACGCGCCAGAGAAAATTGCCGATCGGTTCTTGGTGTCCGTCGTACACGGCCATCAGATCTTCGGAAGGCCGGCTCGTCACGAGGATGATGATGTCGGCCTCAGAGGGTCGGTACACGATCGTCAGCTTGCCCCACTCCTGAATGGCGTTCTGCACGGCGCCGATCGCGTTGCGATCTTCTGAAAGCAGGTTGGGATTGAATTGATCTCCGTCATAGGAAGCTACATAGACGTAGCGCGCATTCGCCAGAGTGCCAGGAAACGCCGGCACCTTCGCAGTACTTCGATTGGGCGCAGCCATGGCGGAAAACCCCGCCAGAATCAAGCTAATCGCCGCGAGAGAAAGTCGCTTCATAAAATACCTCTGCTAATTAGATGGTTATCATTTTCATTTTGGTTCTTTTCTGAGCAAAGGGCCGTCGCGTCTTCGCTCCATTCTTAAGATCTTCCTGTGATCCTTCGCACTCTGAAAAACTCCACGGTGAAGAAGTGGATGTATCCGAAGGCGGGAGCCCTTACGACCTAGCCTTGTCAAAGCTTGAACGCAATGTGCAACGTGATCGAGACGATGTGATGCATCTGGCGCGCACCATCCCGTTCGATCTGGAAGTGCTGAAAGACCGATATCAAAGAGAACTCCGCTGGCAGCTTGGAGCGCGAAGACCTCACCCTGCGGCTATGGATGGAAGCCATCCAAGAGGAGAGAGGAAAATAACGTGCGACGTGAGCGATGGAAAACACGACTCGTAGAGGGTGAGTTTCCGGATCGTTCGTTCGACAGTTCGACATCGAGTTTTGGCAGGAGCAGGGAGATGAGGCGATCTTTGCTGCCGCCCGGGAATTGGTGGTGTTGGCGGAAGAACTCAGCCATGGCAGAAAACCCATACTACAAAGAGCTGTTACCAGTCTTAAACGAATTTCAGGTTGAATATTTGATCGTTGGCAGCTTCGCAGTCATGAAGTAGGAACTACGCAACGCCATGACTCGCGATGCCTGCGAAAGTGCCGCTGAGGCTTAGATCCGTTATTAAAGGGTAGTCCAATAGTCCACTATCCTTTAATAACGGATTTTCTTATTAAAGGATCGATGCAATAGCTTTCGCCCGTACTCAACCTTCGTCGCGCATCGCCACGCCCCTCGGCTTCACCACTTTCCGTCGAAATCCCAAGATCCGGATTCCGAATCAAAGGAGCTGTTTCTTCAATGAACGCTGCGATTGTCCCAACCACGCTCGCTTCACCTATTCCAATTCACCCCGTCTCCATCGAGGGCACGGTTCCGCTCCATCTGCTCGTCGTTGACCACGACCGCTTCGTCCGCGAAGCCTGCAAAGAAGCTGCGGCTGCTCTCGGATATCACACCACGGCCACAGGATCTGCCCAGCAAGCGTTTTGGCCCAGTGATTCTCGAAGCATCGATGTCGTCCTCCTTGATCTGAACCTACCCGGCCCGGGTGGCCTCGAAGTCCTACGGCAGATCAAACGCCTGCAGCCAGACATCGAGGTCATCGTCATGACCGGCAATGGCACGGTCCAATCGGCGGTCCAGGCGATGAAGGCAGGAGCGTACGAATTCGTCACGAAGCCGTTCGGCTTGAACGAACTTAAATTGCTCTTGGAAGGAGTCGCTGCCCATCTCACGCTGAAGGTGGAGAATCGCAAGCTGTGCGACGAGATGAGATCGAAGCAGGGCTTTGGCAACATCATCGGCCGCACACCGGAGATGGACAAGCTGTACCGCATCATCGGTAAGGCGGCACACTCTGCTCACCCGGTCTTGATCCTCGGCGAGAGTGGAACGGGTAAGGAGATGGTCGCGCGAGCCATCCATTACTCCGGCCCTTTTCGTGACAAGCCATTTGTCCCAGTGGACTGCGGTTCTCTGGTTCCGACGTTGATCGAGAGCGAACTCTTCGGACACGTGAAAGGCGCGTTCACCGGGGCCTCATATGCCAAAGACGGACTCCTCGCGCTGGCGGAGGGAGGAACGGTCTTTCTGGACGAAATTGGAGAGCTCCCTCTGGACCTGCAGTCGAAGTTGCTTCGCGCCCTTCAGGAAAAAGAGATCCGTCCGGTAGGGAGCACAAAACAAGTTCCTATCAACCTGCGGATCGTGGCCGCTACCAATCGTGATCTGGAGCAGGCGGTCGGCCAAGGCGAGTTCCGCCGCGATCTTTATTTCCGGCTAAACGTGCTTAGCCTGCGAATTCCTCCGCTGCGAGAGCGCCGACAGGACGTACCGCTCATGGTTGGCGCTTTTCTCGAACGCCTTTCGCGGGTTGCGGGACGCAACCTCGGCGTAAGCGACGATGTTATGAAAGCGCTGGTTGCTTATGACTGGCCAGGAAATGTGCGCGAACTGGAAAACTGCGTTGAGCGATGTTGTGCCATGAATTCCGGGCCCGTGATTCACACCACTGATCTTCCAAGTTCAATCACAGGCTCTGCCGCGAGATCGGCCGTTGCATCGCCAGAGGCCAGGATCATGCGAATCGCGGACCTGGAGAAGCAAGCCATAGTGGGAGCGATTGAGAAACTCAGCGGCGACAAGTTGATGGCCGCGAAGTTACTCGGCATTGGCAAAACCACGCTCTACCGCAAGCTGAAAGAGTACAGCCATCCACAGGTTTAAGGCGTTTGATTGTCTAAGACTGGTCAACCATGCACCGCCTATGGCAGTTGCAAGCTACTGTCCTGATTGCACTTAGACCAATAGTAAATCTCTCATGCAAAATATACAATCGGAGTGGATATTTAACACATGTGGATATCACGTGATCTTGAACCGCGCCTGCTTCGATCCGCGAGGACCCGTCCCGTAGTGGTACTGACGGGTGCCCGTCAGACCGGTAAGACGTCCACATTTCGGCGCCTATTTCCCGAGCACGAATTCGTTTCTCTGGATCTTCCGACCGAAGCCGAACAAGCTGAAAAGGAACCACAGAGTTTCCTTCGCGAGAATCCGGCGCCAGTCATCATCGATGAAGTGCAGTACGCGCCAGGATTATTTCGATATCTCAAGGTGGCTGTGGATGCCGCGCGGAACCGCCACGGACAGTTTCTGCTCACCGGCTCGCAGAAATTTACCCTGATGAAGAGTGTGTCTGAGTCACTGGCCGGGCGGGCAGACATCGTGGAGTTGGAGACGCTTTCCCTGGCAGAGATCCAAGCCGCCCTGCCCAAGACCACGCCCGAAAGCGCCGTCATACGAGGGGGGTTCCCTGAACTGCACGCAGATCCCGATATTGATCACGTTGCATTCTACAATTCGTATCTTGCCACGTATCTGGAACGCGATGTACGCTCGTTAGCCAACGTGGGGAGCCTGCGTGATTTTGAACGATTTTTACGTGCTTGTGCCCTCCGTTCTGCGAATCTTTTGAACAAGGCGGACTTGGCGCGGGATGTGGGTATCTCTCCCAGCACCGCCAACCACTGGCTGTCCGTGTTGGAGGCGTCTGGGCAGGTCGTACTACTTGAGCCTTGGTTTTCGAACCGCACGAAGTCGATCGTAAAGAGTCCCAAACTCTACGTATCAGATACAGGCGTGCTTTGTGCATTGCTCAACATCCGCAGCCTAGACGAACTGCGCCAGTCACCGGCAGCAGGCGCGGTTTGGGAAACGTTCGTTTTTGCACAATTGCGAGCAAGAGAACGTCGGATGGGACGCGTAGGCGGCTTGTTCTTCTGGCGGGACCGCACGCGAGAAGTGGACTTCGTGGTCGATGCAGCTGGGAAGCTGGAACTCTATGAAGTGAAGTGGAACGAAGTGCCGACTGTCGGCGACACCGTCAATTTGGAATTTGTCCGCAAGGTCGTCGGCGAGTCACGGATTGCCAGCGGCGCGGTGGTATGCCGCACTTCCAAGAGCCATCCGCTCGGCAACCGGTTTCGGGCTTTACCAGTAACGGATTTGGGCTAGGTTGCCTGTCAAAATAACGAAGCAGCTGTGGCTTTTCGGTGTTGATAGTCGCTTCCACTATTATAAGGATAGGCCGCTATCCTTTAATAAAGGCAATCCTTATTAAAGGATGTCTTCTTCAAGCAGCGTTCAACTGGTGCCAGACCAGTTCCTCTCGGTTGATTCCTTCACAAGTGTTCCCTAGGCGAATTTCAGGAGGTGCTTGTGTCTACATGCATCTCCGCGATCCAACACTTGCGCCCGCTCCGAGGTGGTGCACAAGCTCACTTGTTACGAGCGACGGACGGAAATTGGTACGTCACCAAATTCCAAAACAATCCTCAGCACATCCGAGTGCTTGCCAACGAGATGCTGGCCACACGGTTGGGACTGGCACTCGGTCTGCCGATGCCGCGAGTTGAGGTCATCGAAGTATCCGACTGGTTGATTGAGCACACGGCGGACCTGAGAATCCAGCTTGGCGGGCACAGCATTCCTTGTCGAAGCGGCCAACAACTGGGCTCGTGGTATGTGAGGCCCGAGATTCCTGGTCGATTATTGGACTACCTGCCTCAGGGCTTGCTGGAGTGGGTGGTCAATGTTGCAGACTTTGCTCGCGTTCTTGTGCTCGACAAATGGACTTGCAATGCTGATGGCCGGCAGGCGGTCTTCCACCACAAAACATCGAGAAGTAGGCGGTACACGGCAACGTTCGTTGACCAAGGCTACTGCTTCAACGCCGGCGAGTGGACCTTTCCTGACTATCCACTAAGAGGAGTGTTTGCCAACAACTGCGTGTACGAGGGCGTGACCGGATGGGAGGCGTTTGAACCAGCGCTGACCAGCGCAGAAGAGACGGATTCAGACACTATATGGCGGTGTGCGGCCGACATACCGGAAGAATGGTATGAAGGAGATCGAGATGGGCTGCATCGTCTGGTGGACGAACTTTGCAAGCGCCGACGCCTCATTCGAAGGCTCATCAGCATATTCCGTGAGTCGGCGCGGAACCCGTTTCCAAATTGGCATGATGTTCCGCATTGTGCAGCAAGGCCCGTCTCTAACAGTTACCAAGAATCTTCCCAATGAGGAGGTTGCCTGTGCGTCCTCACGGACAAACGAAACTAGGTTTCTTCCCGCTGCCAGTTGCCGAGGCCAAACGACTCAAGAACTGGCTGTCCTTCCCCGAAACATTCTCAGCGCTCGACCCCTGTGTAGGCGATGGCGTTGCGTTCGCCCACCTCCTTCGGAATGTGGCGTGCAATCGTGATGGAATTGAGGTTGATGCCAATCGCTCAGAACAGGCGAGAGCGTTGGGGATCGAGACTCTCCAGGCAAACACCATGGATGTCCGGTGCCCTCCGGAAGCCGTGTCTTTGCTCTACCTGAATCCGCCCTGCGACTGGGAAGCCGAGGGTGGAGCAAGCGACGGAAGCATCCGTGCGCAACGATAGATAACGTAAACTGTACCGGCCGCGAAGATGACCATTTTCGCGTCGTCTTGACACCCTTGTCGCCCGTAGGCTTCTTTTTATGCGCTTCATCAGCGCTAATTGCATCGCCGTCGGGGTCAAAGCGCTGCCGCCCTCCCAGCCCATCATCAACATCCCAATGACCCTCAGGATCCCAACTTGCGGAGGGCTGACTCTGTCCCGGAATTGGTGTTTCGGGACCCCAAGCTCCTTTTGCGTAATGGTGCGGACATTCGTGTGGTACAGGAGTTTCTAGGGCACAGCTCGATATCTACAACTCAACGGTACACCCACATCGCGAAAGATCATCTGGTTGGCGTGTTACAAAAGCATCATCTATCGATTGGTATTCGCGCGGGAGCCATTATCTAAACGTCGTTTTCGCTGGATCCCCGAAGTTCTTTGAGTTCGTCGAGGCAGGCGGCGCATTGCCGGACATGGTCGAGGACGGAGTCGGTCCCCATAGAGCCGGGATCTCGCGCCAGCCTCGCGAGAGCGGGCGATCCTGGACAGCCAACGCGTTCGGGGTTGGGATGCTCCTGGTGCACTAGACGATCAAACGCCGAAATTAAGTCGTCCAGCTCTTCTTTCCGGCCCACGATAAGCCCCCTCGTGATTTTCTTGCCCGCTTAGTCGCAATCTAGACCAAGCTCACCAACTCGCTTTTTCTTATACGGCCTTTTGTTGGACGAAAGCTATCTGAATTCGCGAATCTGACAAAGACTCTTTGCGCGAACGCGATACTTTTTCAGATCGTGGCCATATATAAGCAAGAGGAACTAAATCTCAGCCGAGAGCATTTGGACTATGTGTCAAGAAAATGCCGGCAGGAAGCGCCGCACCTTCCGCTGGCCAAAGGACGCCCGAGAACTGGTGAGAATTCATTTGAATGCTCAAAAGGTACAACCGTGTGAACAAGGCTCTGATGATGACGTAGGAGAACTCGTCACGAAGCTGGTGGACGTTTCGGGCAACCCGAGAGATGCTTGCTGGCGATTCGCCCGCCAGCTGGGGGTTAGCGGTAAACGATCGTATCGCGAGTGGCCCGAACGGGCACAGCAACGGTTGCTCGAATTGATCTCCATTCAGCCTTTGCCAGACGTTGCAATCGTGATACGTCGATCGCCCAGTGCGATCCGGTCGATGTTGTACCGGCTGGGTGCGAGCGCGAGGATGGGCCAGGACTGGTTCACGGCATACACACTCGCCGAGGCCCTACACATTCGGGTCGAAGAGGTTCAGCGATGGACATCGCTCGGCTGGTTGAAGTGCCGCGTTCTGCAGACCGGAAGGCTTCAGCGGGAAATCATCGATGCGGATGATTTTGCTGCGTTCTGCAAGACGCACAGCAGAGAGATTGTGGGCCGTAGGTTGAACCTTGACCGGCTCAACTTCGTCAAAGATTTTGTATTTCCCTCAAGCCATGCGGAACTATTACCGGTGCGGGAAAGCAAGAAAGAAAGGGCTGCCTACGAAGAACAAATGGGCAGGCTACCACGGTCAGAGACTGATGATGAAAAGTACGAATGAAGACCTGGCAACTTCTGCGTGACTAGCGCCCCGGCTCGTCGGTGGTAGCGATGTCCAGCGGATCCTGACTTTCAGGCCGCGTAGAATGACCGTTCTTCAGTTCGTTTTTCACTCGGGCTACGTCCCGCCAGAAAGCACTCCGCAAACCAGGAACTGACGCTTCAAGCAGTTTTGCAGACTCCTTCCAGGTGTAGCCGGCATAGCGCAACGCCACAATCGTCCGACTCCTGTCGCAAAGCATGCGAACAATCTGTTCGAGTTCCAGGTGAGCCTGGACTTGGCGAGTCCACGTCTGATCCACCGCCCGGTTGGATAGCTCTCCGGTTCCACCCAAAGTTTCGAGCCGCCTGAGCTTAGCCACAACGCGGTAGAGGGCCCGCTGGAAAGCAAGCATCACGAGACCATCTATCTCGCGTGAGAACACCGCAACACCACCACGATCAAGATAGCGTGACACTTGAGAGACGGTGCTCTCCATGAGGTCAGCAGCCTGGCTGGGGTCAGAGTTCAGGGACTGCGCTTGCTTGTAGGCGCTACCCCAAATTCTGTGCGCAGCGGCCCGCACGTCTGACCGAATGGATCTCCCGGCGCGATCTTCGTCTCGGTCCCACCAAAGCGAAACTTCAGGACTACTCATGTTGCACCAGCGGCCAATCAGCAACGCGGGTCGATGGCAGATGTGGCGAAAGCGCGGCTAGGAGTGCGACCGCGGTAATTCTCGGCAGAGCAGGCTATGAATCGAGGGCTGGACATAGCAAATGGCCTCCAAAAGGAGTCCACGACGGCTGGTGTTGATCGGCTGGACGTCGTGTCTTTGTGTACCTTCCCCGCTAGTGAGCAGAAGGAAGGCATACATCCTGAATCAGGGCACCGTTGTCGTGTCATTTTTCTTTCCGGCGGTCGTTATTCCGGCCAAGGGCTTCGGAACTGTCGTTTCCACAGTAGTCAAACCCCTTTGTCCACGCGAGTTTTGCGGGTTGAGGACGGCGAACGAAGTGGGTGGGAGTGCCGCTAAAGCGGTGCTGTACGGAGCCTCGAAATGACGATACAGACCAAATCCATTATGAGACGGCGCGTCAATCGCGCTCGGCCCTCGGGATTGGTCTGATCATTCGTTAGATTTCCAAGTTCAGATTCTATTTCCGAGGCTCCGACAAAAGTCGGGGCCTTTTGCTTTTTAAGGAAGCAGGACTAACCAGTAATAAGAACTGGAATAAAGCAAAGACTTGGATCTGGTGCGCTTCTCCATTTCTTGCCCCTCTTCTTGGGTTGAAGCGTTTTTTTCTCAGTAGGCAACGTACGCTTGGGTGCTCGGAACTCTGCCGAGGAATTCAGCCATTTCCAACTATGAGGGACGACGGTCCTGGGAACGCTCGCTCGGACCTGGAGCCTCCCGCACGTCTGCGGCGCGTCTGTTGAGTTCTGCGCCGTATATCTGGGCGCACTCATAGAGACGAGCGTTCTGAATGGCCGCTGCGGCTGGAATGGCAAGTGATTTAGCCAGTCGCAGATGCTCCTGGGTAAAGCTGTCAGAAGTGGAGTGCCCTAAAGAAAGCAGCCCAAGCGCTTTGCGTGATGCAACCAGCGGGACACAAAGCCAGGAGCGTAGCTGCCCGGATCCCCTGATCGTTCTCCATTCCGCTGCTTCCTTGGTATCGGCGAGAAGAGTGCCGCTTTGATTCGACAACGCACGTTGTAGCAGCGGGAAATCGGCCGCATCAAGGGTCAGAGGATATTTATCAAGCTGTGTGGTCGCTGGCGGGCGATGCGCTTCTCTGGCCAAGAACAACCGAGTCTCTGACTCCACTAGTAAGATCTGGGCAGACTGGTAAGGGATTAGTTCGGCGACAGATTGAAGCAAAGTGTCGAGAACGTTGTCCATGCGAAGGTCTTGAGTGAGAGCTAATGTCGCTTTGCGCATCGCATCCGCTTCAGACCAGGCCGACTGGGCCAGTGACAGGTTCCTGGCGACTTCCACTTCTGCGTGCTTCTGAATCGTGATGTCGAGCGCTGTTCCGACGAGGCGGCGGATTCTGCCTTTCGCGTCCCGCACCGGGAATCCGCGTGCCCATACCCAACGCACTTCGCCGCTAGGCACAACGATCCTGAACCGTTCGTCGAAGTCGCCGGCACGCGTTGCCTCTTCCAGCTTGAAAAGCAGGTTGACGCGGTCCTCGGGATGGATGATCTGTTGGTACGAAAGCGGATCTTGCTTTAGTGTTTCGCGTGAACGTCCGGTAATGGTCTCGAACGCTGGATTTACATAAAGGGTTTTCTTGCTCGCTGCATCGAGCATCCAGAAGATCTCCTGGATGTTGTCGGCCATCTGCCGGAACCGCTCTTCACTCTCCAAAAGAGAAATCTCAGTACTATCCCGCGCCGTGTCCGCTTGAGCATGCTGCTGGTTGGCCATGTGCAAGAAGCGAAAGAGCAAGAACAACACGACGCAGAGGGTGGTTAAGGCAATGCCTAATAATAAGGATGAAAGATCGATGCTGTCGACTCGTGCTGCCAGAAGCGCCACTACCAGGATTGCCAGAGCCAGACAGAAAAGGGTCAAACTAATGCGCGAACCAAACTTTGAGGGTTGGCTAGAGGAAAATCCATGACGGAGGCGGTCAACTCGCTCCATGATACTGCCGCAGTAGGCGCAGATGCTGTTTCCGGCCCGATAGTATCCGCTCACCAGTAGTGCGTCAAGCCAGCCTCTGATTTTCTTCCTTTTCAAGCGATTTGGATCAAGCGAAACAAAAAAGGCCATGTGGGGAGGAGTCCGTGAAGCTCCGTCGTAATGAATTCTGTCCGATTCACAGATCGGTGTTCTGCTGCGTAATTTGCGCCGGGACCAGCGACCACTGGGGGACGAACGCTTCGCCGTTCATCAGCTCGGGCCGCAATATAGCTTGGGCATTCGGCTAAATGGTTAGACAGGACGGGCCGCTTTCGGCTAAGACACGGCCCTGGGCGGCGTTCGATGATCTTGCAGACCAAGCGCGGCAACGAGCGCCAATCGCATCATCCCGATCCTCGTGCCACTACTCATCCCCTTCTTCAAGATCTTGAGCACTCCGAAGCGAGCCGCGCGCGTGATTTCCAAAATCATGACCGATGCGTCCCCGGTCATGGCGGCCAGAAGTCCAGTGGGACGTTTCCTTCGAGGCAAAGGGCGATAACTATTTGGGAGTTCTGATTCGGTTCATAGGCAAGTCAGCTATGCCGCCAAGAAGTGGACATCTGCTGATACCCGATTTCGGCCGAACCTTACATCCAACTACGCTCGTTCTGCAGCTCAGCGCACAAGAAAAAGAGCCTGTACGTTCGTGCTCTTTCTGTACTCAGCCCATCGCTGTTAACGTCGGAAAATAGTGACGAATTACGGTTGTTCGTCGCCCCGCCACTCGCAAATCAAGCTGTAGGGCAAGAAGCAGGACAGCCATGCCAGGTCTAGACGGATCGCAAGACCACAGATTCTATCGAGTCCGAATCAAAGAAGGCCACAGCGCCGCGGGATTGCTGGTTAGTGCGGCAGGTAAGCGCTGTGTTCCATCAACTCAGTATTGGCTTACGCTGGATTCTTGTGACGCTTATCGCTTTCCGCGTGGCGCCGCACTGCACGTCCAGGTACGGCTCGGGAAAATGGGGTTCACGACTGCGTTGGAAGAAATTCAGGATTAAGGCCCCGAAACAATCGGGTTGCCATGCTCCTGGGTCGGTGTGCTGCGATGCGCTTCATATCCCCAAGCGATTGCCCTCCCGATAGCAGTGGGCGATTGTGCCTTGCCAGACTATGGGCTGACCTTTTTCAAGAGGATTGCGTAGCAGCTCTTCCGATTCGATTCTCATTGGAATCATGCGCGTGATCGATGCGCACACTGCACAGATCAGCGATCAGATTGCCTGCCCAGCGGTAGATATTTTGTTCCTTCACCAGCTTGCGCATGCGCTGCATTCTTGCTCTTCGTTCTTCTGTTGTCATCTCCAACGCGTAGCGGATAGCATCTGCCGTCCGTTCAATGTCGTAAGGGTTAACGAGAACAGCGTCGACGAATTCACGGGCGACGCCGGTGAACCGGCTCAACAGCAGCACCCCTTGTTCGTCGTGACGTGCAGCAACGAACTCCTTCGCGACCAGGTTCATCCCGTCATGCAAAGATGTAACCAGGCAAAGATCGGCTGCACGATAATAACGCGCAATCTCCTGGTGGCTGTAGTGCCTTTTCAAGAAGACAATCGGCCTCCACTTGCCACTCTGGAACCGCTGGTTAATTCGGTCCGACTCGGCTTCGACATCGGCGAGCAGGTCATGATAACGCTTAATGTGCGTGCGACTGGGAGCGCCAATCTGGATAAAAGCAAACTTCCCCTGATAATTCGGATGTTTCTCGAGCATGCGTTCAATTGCCAGAAAACGCTCAATGATTCCTTTTGTGTAATCCACACGATCCACCCCGATACCAAGAAACTGTGCCTCAACCCCCAATTCGCGGAGAAGTGCGACGCGATCCAAATAGGGCGAATCTCCATCGTTTGGCCCAACCGGTGCTTTGGGGAATTCCACGCTGATCGGGAAGGGCTTGACGACCGTGCGGTGCCCGGCGCGATTCACCGCAAAGTGTTCCCAATCGATGCGCGATTCTAGAGTTCGGTCAACTGTGTCCAGGAAGTTCGTGCAGTGAGCTTGCACGTGGAAACCAACCAAATCGGCTCCCAGCATTCCGCTCAGCAATTCAGCTTGCCATGGGCAAATTCCAAAAGTTTCCGAGCTTGGCCACGGAATGTGCCAAAAGATAGCAATCCGAGCATCGGGGCGTTCTTTCTTGACTAGTCGCGGGAGCAGCGCAAAGTGGTAGTCTTGCACGAGTAATACCGGAGAGTCGGTTCCCGACATCTCCTCCAGTATTGCCCTCGCGAACTTTTGGTTTGCTGCTTCGTAACATCCCCAATCAGGTGCGCGGAAGATGGGTCGCGTATGAGCAACGTGACACAGTGGCCATAGGCCTTCGTTGGCGAAGCCGTAGTAATAGCCTTCTTCTTCCTGCTTGGTGAGCCAGACCCGGCGCAGTGTGTACCGCGGTTCTTCAGGCGGAACGGCGAGGCGGTCATGCCGGTCAACGGTCTCACGATCGGCGTCGCCACTACCATGTGCTATCCATGTTCCGTCACAAGCGCAAAGTATCGGCTGCAGCGCCGTCACTAGTCCACTTGCCGGCACAATAACCTGGATTGATTTCCCTTGGCGGACGTGGCTGTACGGCTCCCGGTTTGAAACGACGAAAAGCCGGCTGGACCCCAATTTATTTCGCACATGCACAGACAACCGCTCTGCAGTCCACAACGACTCGCCAGCTTCGCGCAATTGCGCTTCTCTCTCCGCTGCGGAGCGTGCCGCTATGAGACTCTCTGCAAAAGTGGTCATCTCCTTCGCCAAAGGACGCAGCACTCCCAAATCTGTAATAGCTGGGGTTTTGGCGGATCCCTCGGTTCGCAAAGCCCGCATCCACTGTGCCGCTCGCGCTACGGGACCCGCAATGCTCCGACGGATGATTAGTACGGTGATGACTACGATAAACAGAACTTGCACGAGAACACGGACAATCGTTTCTCGCCAGACACGCCGCACCTGGGCATCAATGTAGCTGGCGTCCTGGGCGATAAGGAGCGCCCCCACGAGCTCATTCCCCTGCTGCAAAGGCAGCAAGTAGGCGTGCAAAGACTCCCGATTCGGCAGACGGATAAATCTGCTTTGCGTGTGGCTTTCTGTCATCGCATGGGCGAGAGTAGCAGGTGGAATCTCTAAGCGCTCCGCGAGACCCGAGGACTGCGCAATCGGCTGAAGGTGGTCCTGGGCAAGCACGGCAACTCCTGCCAAATGCTCCCGATTACTGAAGCGCTCAACAATGTCTTGAAGGTCCTTGACGGACTGTTTCTCGAGCTCGGCTTCTACATTTCCAGCGAAACTCTCCGATAACACGGCCGCCCTGCGCTCCAGGTCTTTGCGAAGATTACGTTTTTCGCCATTCACCTGGTAATACGAGGAGAGAAGTGAGACCAGCGCGACCGCCAGAATAAGGGAGGCTATCAATCTAACGCTGAGAAATCGCATCCGTACTCCAAAGGCCGCCGAGAACCTCTTATTGTTCAGAACCAATCGATAACGCTAGCTAAAACGCGGCGGTCCGACGTCCATGCCGTGTGTCATTCAAAGTCGGAAGCCAAATCTGCAGATCGGCTATGCATTGCTCAACTCTAAGCTGGGCGAGTTCATTGGCTTCAGCTAAGACCCTGTCCTCCTGGATCGTCAATTTTGCGGTCCTTTTGCGCAATGGAAAGTGGGGGCAGGAATTTCATTGTCATGAGTCTTCTGTGCCGGAAGAATGGCACAACAGCCCGAGGAATAGCGCGTGGAAAAACCCCTCCACGGAAACGAAGGTAACCGAGGTACCCCGGACTATGAGTGATATCGCGATGTTTCGCCAACTACGAAGTCTTAGTCTGATCCTGCCTACGTGCAAACCAGAACATGAGGGTGACCATCACCCACATTACCGTAATCCAAGCGGCAGCGATTGCGGCTGCAGCCCGATATTCCGACATTGCTCCGTGGTGCCGATTCACCTGTTCAACGAGGTGCCAAATTGCTCCGATGAGATTCGCTGCGAAAAACAATCTGAATAGCGTGACGGTGAGTGATTTGTAGGGCGGCTTCGACCAAAATCGCATGAAAACGTTGCGGTTGTAAGTTCCACCACGCCGCAAGGAATACTGCGGCGACTGTGAAACCCAAGTTCATGCGATCCAGCGTCGGGTCGCGATCTTCTAGCTGCTGCCAATCTGTTTTCGCAGCCTGCGCCACTGCCGTTCTTTGTGCGTCACCGGGTAGGGCATCGCTTCTAATTTCCAGACGAACAGTCGTACTACCGACGTAAGAAACTCGAACCGGAAGTCCCTCCCTGATAGGTCCCCCATGCGAAGCTGAATTGTTGAAGCCTGCGCTGACGCCATAATCCGAGTAGCAAAACGTTTGTGACTGCACAGAGCGAGCGCTTTTCGAACCGAGTGGCTGATCTGAATTTCCATCCTCATCTCCCCAGCGTTGTCTCACTTTTCGGGCAGGCGGCTACCGATGAATTCCGAGATACGCTGGGCGGCAGGAGGGTCCATGTTTGCCAGCACCGCAATCACATAACCTGACTCAAGAGAAATTTCCAGGTCACCATTCATGCCTGGGTAGCCACCATTGTGGCCGAAGTATTTCACACCATCCCAGGTGCGACCTCCTGAACCGTAAGAGCGTTTCTGCCCATCTACAAGGCTGGAATCACCGTCGACGAGTAGGTCGAGATGACGGGCATCTAAGAGCTTATGCTGTGTCAGAGCGTCAGCGAATCGGAGTAGATCTTCAACGGTTGAGTAGCCGCCACCAGCCGACGTGCCACGATATGGCAAGGTGTCGGTATTTGGATGCCAGGCATCACCCCCTCCAAGCCTTGTATAAGCAATCGAACGGTTCGGCACAAACAGGTCTTCGGGTTCTGATCCGGTGGAAGTCATTCCTGCGGGCTTATAGATATTGTCGCGTACATAATCGTAATAGCTCTCTCCGCTGACTTTTTCGATTACCAAGCCTAGAAGGAGAAATCCATAGTTGCTGTAGGCCCAGCGACTCCCAGGCTCGAATTCCAGACTCCGCTTGCCGTAGAGATTCACGTAATCCTGGAGCCTGCGGAGCTCGTTACGATGGGCGTTGTAGTCCGGACCGAATATGTCCCCGGTTCCGCCAGTGTGCATCAGCAGGTTCTTGATTCTAACTTTGGAGGAAACTTCTTGGTTCGGATAGTTGGTGATGTATTTGCCCAGTGGGTCTTCCAAGCGGACTTTGCCAGCTTGCGCAAGTTGAAGAATGCAACAGCGGTGAAGATCTTATTCATCGAACCTAAACGAAATTCGGTATCGAGGCTGTTGCGGACGTTCTTTGCTCGGTCAGCAAGACCATATGCACCGCTAAATATTGGCTTCCCACTTTTTGCCACCAAGACCGCGCCGGAGAATCGATCAGCTGCAGCTTCTGTCGCGAGCTTGGACTGGAGAGCGGAGATCGCGTCATCCTGCGTCGTGCGAGACGAAAGAAATTCCACAGGACGCGGAATCATCTGCACGTCCAAGCGACTGATGCGGTGAGGCTCATCCGGTTCCACTTGGATTGTGACTTGGATGTACTGCTCAAGGTCCCGCATCTTCAGGATGGCAGAGTATTTCTCGCTGGAAGACTCTTTCATTTTTTTGAGGTCGTAGCCGCCAGTCATATTGAGCCGTCTTTGCATTTCCCGATCGATGTTTGGCGCATCAGACGAGTAACTATCTTGGAAGAACTTCAGCAGGACAGCCCGGTCACCGCTGTTGTACGCATTGAGCCAAGCCGAGAATTGACGAGAGGCAGGGGAATCCGACGGAGTCTCTCCAGTTACAGGCGCATGCTTGCCAAGAAACTCGCGTATATCCCGAAGAAACTCCGGGCTTTGCATAGCTGCCCCGTGACCGGCTCCTTCGATCACCTTAAATTGGAGGTTGGGGAACCGAGTTTTCGCGGCCTCGTATGTCTCCGGGTGATCCTGACCGCCATAGATCACCAGAGTAGGCACAGTGATGGCCTCCAGTTGGTCATCCCTCACCCATAGGCCCTGGTGGCTTACGGTTTCGGCGCCCAACGCCTTCGGATCCTGCCCGGCATCCATTCTCTTCATCATTTCGTGCTGTTGAGCTGACGGCTTCGGCCAATTCGAGGGGGCGCTGGCAATCATGGCATCCGAGAGCGGCATGCCACTCATAAGATCGGGGCCTAAGCGCGGAGTTTCATCGTGCTCCGATTCGTATCGCGTGAATCCCAGACTACCTCCAATGATTGCGATGCGGAATCGATCGGGATGCTCCGTCAACATCTTCATAGCGATAGAGCCACCCATGGAGTAACCGATAATGGTGGCCTTCTTCATTCCCAGATGATCCATGAGGCGCACCACATCGTTCACCATTTCGACCCCATATTGATTTGGATCATGCGGCTTATCGCTCTTGCCGTGGCCTCGGCAATCCATGGCGATGACTTCGTAATTCTGTGAGAGGTCTTTTGCTATTGGTTCCCAAATCTCCGCGCTGGTGGCAAACGGGTGTATGAGGACGACCGGTTCTCCTTTACCGGTGACGACGTACCTGATCTTGATCCCGTTGGAGTCGAGGAATTGGTCCGCACTTTGTGCACCAGCCCCGTATGCAGAAAGGAAAAACGAAATTAGAAGAATTCTACGGACCATCGATCTGCTCCTTAATTTAAGGGTGTCGTCTGACCAAAGCTCCTCGATCGCTCTGCTACCGATTAGCGGTTCCCCGTTCCAGCCTCCAGGGTTTCGGAACGGGCATATCGCGAGGAATTCCATCGATCTGAAGGTCGGCTTGGTTCCTCCCGACGAGTCTCATTTCGTATCGAACCGGTACTGTAACCCCTCCAGTTCCAGCGGCCACCTGGAGGCGCCCGTTCGTTCCAGTGGCGAGAACCAGAACGCCATTTATGAGTCTCGCCTCAGACGTGGTGTCATCCGTGCTTTGTTGTCGTGCATAGATAAGCTCGCCAGCAGGATTTATGTGGAAGCTGGTTCTTGCAATCGTTCCTGTCACCCTGTCGCTTTCGGTTTTCAATTCGACTGTGAGAAAAGTCTTCCCCTCGAATTTTGCCTCCCACTTCCCGGCAAAGTGCTTGAACTCTTCCTCAGTGTCGGAGGCGGCCACTCGAATTGAGAACGGTGCAATGAACAAACAAGTCCCAACTAGAACGCACGAAGCGACCGCCGTTTGCACTCGCAATGCTCGTTTGTGCCGGTACCTAGTTTCCTCAAGGAGATTGACAACACGCTCCTCGAGGAAGTTTGAGTCGAAAAGCCCCAACGCTAGGCAGGATCGGTTAGCTCCGCTGGCGACATACTCCGCGATACGTACCAGGGACCGGGCATATGTGCGCCGTGTTGATACCTTCCCGGCGGCGAGTTCATCGCATGCAAGCTCCCGGCTTCGATCGACACGTGACTTGATGAATGCCATGGCCGGATGAAAAGAAACCGGCAGAGACACAAGCTCGTAAAGCAGGTTCAGCAGAAAATCCTTGCGGAAAACGTGCGCTAACTCGTGACACACAGACGACGCCAGTTCTTCTTCGGTAGTTTGCGAAAGAAACCATTCCGGGAAGATCAAGACTGGATGTCGGATACCAAGAGCAACTGGCCCGGCAACTTCTCTCGAAGTCAGGACGGTCACGTGCG